>ERZ650312.64-NODE-64-length-45130-cov-7.039956_pt1 | contig 45130 bp, 38 predicted proteins | sample MGYA00376248_ERZ650312 | MGnify/ENA primary metagenome ERZ650312 (study PRJEB26733, sample SAMN07839316) | wastewater metagenome | biome: urban; feature: wastewater treatment plant; material: waste water | place: USA: North Carolina | collected 2016-07-28 ... | reverse complement strand
CGAGCGCCTTGCGCCGGACTACACCACTTCGAGATGCCCGATCCCGGAGTTGAGATCGCGATCCTTCGACTCCTTGCCGTGCAACTTGATGTGCAGACGCAGATCGTTGATCGAATCGGCGTTGCGCAAGGCATCTTCGTACGAGATGCGCCCGGCCTCGTAGAGGTCGAACAAGGCCTGGTCGAAGGTCTGCATGCCGAGTTCGCGCGACTTCTTCATGATCTCCTTGATCTCATGCACTTCGCCCTTGAAGATCAGGTCGGAAATCAACGGCGAGTTGAGCATGATCTCGATGGCCGCGACGCGCCCCTTGCCGTCTTTCTTCGGCAAAAGCCGTTGGGAAACCAGCGCGCGCAGGTTGAGCGAGAGATCCATCAGCAGCTGGTGGCGGCGCTCTTCCGGGAAGAAGTTGATGATGCGGTCAATCGCCTGGTTGGTGCTGTTGGCGTGCAATGTTGCCAGACAGAGGTGACCAGTCTCGGCAAAAGCCACGGCGTAGTCCATCGTGTCGCGGTCGCGGATTTCGCCCATCAGGATGACGTCCGGCGCCTGGCGCAGGGTGTTCTTCAGCGCGGCTTCCCACGAGTCCGTATCGACACCAACCTCGCGCTGCGTGACGATGCAGCCCTTGTGATCGTGGATGAACTCGATCGGATCCTCGATCGTGATGATGTGCCCGTGGCTATTCTTGTTGCGGTGATCGACCAGCGCCGCCAGCGACGTCGTCTTGCCCGTGCCCGTCCCGCCGACAAAGATCACCAGACCGCGCTTGGTCATGGCGATGTCCTTCAGCACCGAGGGCAAACCGAGTTCGTCGAGCGTTGGAATCGTCAGGTTGATCGTGCGACACACGACTGCGACGCGCCCCTGCTGGATCAACGCATTGACCCGGAAGCGCCCGATGCCCGACGGCGAGATGGCGAAATTGCACTCCTTGGACGACTCGAACTCGGCGGCCTGACGGTCATTCATGATCGCCCGCGCGAGCTCTGCCGTATGTGTCGCCGACAGCACCTGGTTCGAGACCGGCATGATCTTGCCGTCGACCTTGATCGCCGGCGGGAAGTTGGCGGTGATGAAGAGGTCGGACCCATTCTTCTGCGACATCAGACGCAGAAGGTCGTGCATGAATTTTAGTGCCTGATCGCGTTCCATGATTTACCTCTCTTTTTCCGCGCTTTACGCGCCCGGGAAAGCATCCTTATTGGCCGCCCTGGCGCGCGCTTCGGCAGCGGAAACGATGTTGCGGCGAACGAGATCCAGGAGATTCTGGTCCAGGGTCTGCATGCCGAGCTGTGCACCGGTCTGGATCGCCGAGTACATCTGCGCCACCTTGTTCTCCCGGATCAGGTTGCGGATCGCCGGCGTGCCGATCATGATTTCATGCGCCGCCGTCCGTCCGGCGCCGTCCTTGGTCTTGAGCAGCGTCTGCGAGATCACCGCGCGCAGCGATTCGGAAAGCATCGAGCGCACCATTTCCTTTTCCGCGGCAGGGAACACGTCGACCACGCGGTCGATCGTCTTCGCCGCGCTCGATGTGTGCAGGGTGCCAAACACCAGGTGGCCGGTTTCGGCCGCAGTCAGCGCCAGGCGGATCGTTTCGAGGTCGCGCATTTCGCCGACGAGGATGACGTCCGGGTCTTCGCGCAGTGCCGAACGCAAGGCGTTGGAAAACGACAGCGTGTGCGGCCCGACCTCGCGCTGGTTGATCAGGCACTTCTTAGACTCGTGGACAAACTCGATCGGGTCCTCGACGGTAAGGATATGCGCGTGGTCGTTCTCGTTGATGTGATTGATCATCGCCGCCAGCGTCGTCGACTTGCCGGAACCGGTCGGCCCGGTGACCAGCACAACACCACGCGGATACTCGGCGATATCCTTGAAGATCTTGGGCGCGCCCAGATCCTCAAGCGTCAGCACCTTGGACGGAATCGTCCGGAAGACCGCCGCCGCACCCCGGTTCTGCACGAAGGCATTGACGCGAAAACGCGCGAGATTCGGAATCTCGAACGAGAAGTCGCACTCGAGCGTCTCTTCATAGTGCTTGCGCTGACCGTCATTCATGATGTCGTAGACCATGGCGTGCACATCCTTGTGCTCCATGGCCGGCAAGTTGATGCGCCGCACGTCGCCATGCACGCGAATCATCGGCGGCAAACCCGACGAGAGGTGCAGGTCAGACGCCTTGTTCTTTACACTGAAAGCCAGTAATTCGGTGATGTCCATCGGAGCTCATCCTCAGCGGCGTGCAGGGCCGGTGCTATACTTCAAAAGTTATACGAACGGCCGATTATGACTACAATCTCCGCCAACCTGCAAGCCGTCATCGCGCGCATTGAAGCCGCTGCGCGGCAGTTCGGGCGGAATCCGGATGACATTTCGCTGCTCGCCGTGAGCAAGACGTGGCCGGCCGCTGATGTGCATGAAGCCGCATTGGCGGGGCAAAAATCCTTCGGTGAGAATTACGTTCAGGAAGGGGCAGACAAGGCGACGACGCTCGCCGCGCTCAACCTCGACTGGCACTTCATCGGCCCGCTGCAAAGCAACAAGACACGTGCTGTGGCCGAAACCTTCGCCTGGGTGCATTCGATCGACCGATTGAAGATCGCCGAGCGACTGTCCGAGCAGCGCCCGCAAAATCTTCCGGCACTTCAAGTCTGCATTCAGGTCAACGTCAGTGGCGAAGCATCGAAGAGCGGCGTGTCGGTGGACGAAGCGTCAGCACTTGCGCATCTCGTGGCCGACTTGCCGCATATCCGCTTGCGCGGGTTGATGGCGATTCCTGAGCCGGTCGATGATTTCGCCAGGCAACGCGATGCCTTCCGTCGCGTGCGCGAAGTGTTTGAGCAACTGAACAGGGAAGGTCTGTCGTTGGATACGTTGTCGATGGGCATGTCGCACGATCTGGAAGCGGCGATCGCCGAAGGCGCAACGATGGTGCGGGTGGGCACCGCAATTTTTGGTGAAAGAAACAAGGCATGAAAATCACATTCCTGGGTGGCGGCAACATGGCGAGTGCGCTGATTGGCGGCTTGCAGAACAACGGTATTCCGCCAAGTGAGATCGCCGTCATTGAAATTAACGCCGAGAACCGTGCACGCCTCGAACGCGAGTACCGCGTGCGCTGTTACGCCGAGCCGGACCCGGTCTCGATGCATTGCGACGCGCTGGTCCTGGCGGTCAAACCGCAGCAGATGCGCGATGCCTGCCTGGCCGTCAAGAAGTACCTGAAGACACAATTGGTCATCAGCATCGCAGCCGGCCTACGCCTCGACGCGCTGTCGCGCTGGCTGGGCGGCCACGACCGTCTGGTGCGCGCCATGCCGAACACGCCGGCGCTGATCAGTTCGGGCGTCACCGGTCTCTATGCGCTGCCGAGCGTGTCCGAAGCCGAGCGCCTGGGCGCCGAGCGCGTGTTGAACGCGGTGGGCAGCACGGTCTGGGTCAACCTCGAGTCGCAGATCGACGCGGTCACCGCAATCTCGGGCAGCGGCCCGGCTTACGTCTTCCTCTTCATCGAGGCCATGCAACAGGCCGCGATGGAACTCGGTTTCACGCCCAAGCAGGCGCGCCAGCTGTCGATCGAAACGACGCTCGGCGCCGCTCGATTGGCCGCGCAGTCCGAGGAGCCAGCCAGCATTCTGCGCGAACGCGTTACCTCCAAAGGTGGCACGACCGAAGCTGCGCTGCGGGCGATGACCGAATGCAAGGTCAAGGAAGGCATCGTCGCTGGTGCAATGGCCGCCAACGCACGCGGTGCCGAACTCGGCGAATTGCTGGGCAAGGACGACTGAACGACAGCGTACCCAATGTTCGACCTTATCAATCAAGCCGGGTTCTTCCTGCTGAAATCGCTCGCCGAGTTCCTGTCGATCCTGCTGCTGATGCGCTTTTTCATGCAGTTCTTCCGGGTGTCGTTCAGCAATCAGATCGGCACCTTCGTCGTACAACTGACGAACTGGGCGGTCCTCCCTTTGCGCAAGGTCGTTCCGGGTGTTTTCGGTCTCGACCTGTCGAGTCTGCTGCCGGCCTACCTGCTGCAGGTCATCGTCCTCTTCGCCGCCGTCGCGCTGCAAGCGGGGCCAGACCTGCCGTTTGCCTTGATTCTGATCGGTGGCCTGCGCGCGCTCCTGCGCACCAGCATCTATCTGCTGATCGGCCTCCTGATCCTGCAAGCCGTACTCTCCTGGGTCAATCCTTACTCGCCCATCAGCCGGCCGATCAACCAGATCACGCAAGTCTTCCTCGGCCCGATCCGCCGAGTCGTACCGCCGATCGCCAATATCGACCTCTCGCCGCTGGTCGCCATCCTGCTGGCGCAGGTGGTCCTCATCTTCATTTAACGATGGCGGATTGGCTCAGGGAAAGCGGCGGACGCACGACGCTGACCCTGCACATCCAGCCCGGCGCCAAGAAAACGGAGGTCGCCGGACTGCATGGCGACGCGCTGAAGATTCGCCTCGCCGCGCCACCCGTCGATGGCAAGGCCAACGCCGCCTTGATCGACTTCGTCGCCGAGCGGCTGGGACTCGCGAAATCGGCGGTTTCGCTCAAGAGCGGCCAGACATCGCGGCGCAAGGTGCTGGAAATCAGCGCTGCACCGGGCGACACGGCGCAGCGACTGCTGCCTGATTAACCCTGGCGCGCGAAAACGAGGCGACCGCCGACCAGCGTCGCACTGACTCGACCGGCCATTTCGTAGCCGATGAACGGCGTGTTCTTGCCCTGACTTCTCAACGCTTCGGGTAGAACCCGCCAAGGTTCGTGTGCTTCAAAAACACAGATGTCGGCAGGCTTGCCGACGGCCAGCGTCCCGGCATCGATGCCGAGAACGGCGGCTGGGTCACAAGTCACGCGTGCCAGCGCTGTGACCAGCGGAATTTTCATCTCTTCGGCCAATTTCAGGGTGAGCGGCAACAGCAGTTCGAGACCGGTCGCCCCGGGCACGGCCTCGGCAAACGGCAGTTGCTTGCCATCCTCGTCGACCGGCGAATGGTCCGAGCAGACCGCAGCCAAGCCCTCGCTAACGGCTTTACGCAAGGCCGCGCGGTCAGCACCCGAACGTAGCGGCGGATCGAAGCGGGCGTGGCTGTCGAAGTAGCCGATGTCGACCTCCGACAGGTGCAGATGATGAACCGCCACGTCACAGCTGACTTTCGCGCCCTGCTGCCGGGCTTGGCGTACCAACGCGACGCCCGCTGCCGACGACAGGCGCGCAAAGTGCAGGCGCGCGCCGGTCTCACCGGCGAGTTGCAGCGCGGTGGAGATCGCCACCGTCTCGGCACAAACCGGCACCCCGGCAAGACCGAGGCGCGAAGCCACTTCACCGTCATGTGCGACGCCGTCGCGCGCCAGGTAGTGATCCTCGGGCTGCAGATGGACCGTGTAGCCGAAGGTCGCGGCATACTGCATCGCACGGAACAGGATCTGCGTGTCGAGAATCGGCTCCTTGGCCTGCGAGAAAGCGAGGCAGCCCGCACGCACCAGACTGTTCATCTCGGACAGTTTCTCGCCCGCCAGCTGCTGCGTCAGCGCGCCGATCGGGAAAACGCGTGCCAGACCGAGCGCTTCACTGTGCCGCACCAGGCGTTCGACAAGCCCCGGTTCATCGAGTGGCGGATTCGTATCCGGCGGACAGGCGACGGCGGTCACGCCGCCGGCGACGGCCGCGGCAAGTTCCGAGCCGAGACTGCCGAGGCGGGTGGAGAGATCGACCAGGCCGGGGCAGACGATCTTCCCGCTCGCGTCGATGACAGTGTCCGGCGCGAAGCCGTCCGGCCTTTCGCCAATGGCGGCGATGAGTCCGTCGGCAATGTAGATGTCGGCAACGCCCTCGAAACCGGTCTTCGGATCAACGACCCGCCCGTCCTTGATGTGAACCTTGGTAACCTTCTGCTGTTCTTGCATCACTCAATTCCCTGCCAGAATGCTCATGACCGCCATGCGCACCGCAATACCAAAGGTGACCTGCGGAAGAATGACGGCCTGCGGTCCGTCGGCGACTTCGGAGGCGATCTCGACGCCGCGGTTCATCGGCCCCGGATGCATCACGATGGCATCCGGCTTGGCCAGCGAGAGCGTCTCGGGCGTCAGGCCGTAGCACTTGAAATATTCACGCGCAGACGGGAGCAGGGCGCCATTCATGCGCTCGTTCTGCAGGCGCAGCATGATCACCACGTCACAACCGGCGAGCCCCTCTTTGAGATCGTGGCAGACGCGCACGCCCATTTTCTCGATCGCGGTCGGCAGCAAGGTCTGCGGCCCGACGGCGCGCACTTCGGCGGCACCGAGCGTGGTCAGCGCGTGGATATCCGAGCGGGCGACGCGCGAGTGCAGGATATCGCCGACGATGGCGACCGTGAGGTTGGCGAAATCCTTCTTGTAATGACGGATCGTGTACATGTCGAGCAGACCCTGCGTCGGGTGCGCGTGCCGCCCGTCGCCGGCATTCACCACGTGCACATCGGAGCGACCGAGGCGGCGCAGGTGCTCGACGATCAGGTAGGGCGCGCCGGACGAGGCATGGCGGACAACGAACATGTCGGCGTGCATCGCCACGAGGTTGTCGATCGTGTCGAGCAGCGTCTCGCCCTTGGCCGTCGAGGAACGCGCCACATCGAGGTTGATGACGTCGGCCGAAAGGCGCTTGGCGGCGATCTCGAAGGTCGTGCGCGTACGCGTCGAATTCTCGAAGAACAGATTGAAGACGCTCTTGCCGCGCAGGAGCGGGACTTTCTTCACGTCCCGGTCGGAGACTTCGAGGAAACTCGACGCGGTGTCGAGGATCTGCGTCAGGATGGAACGCGGCAGTCCGTCGATCGACAAGAGATGCGCCAACTCACCGTTGGCGTTGAGTTGCGGGTTATGCATGACCGTCGCACCTCCACTGCAATCGGCCGTCGTCCGCCGGCACCAGAACGAGTTCCTCGGCGTCGCCCAATTCAGCTCGCCAGGCGCAGAACTCGGCGCAGATCGGCAGTTCCCGGCCCCCGCGGTCGGCCAGCACGGCGAGCTTGATGTTGGCGGGGCGTCCGTAGTCGAACAGCTCGTTGATCGCCGCGCGTGTCGTGCGTCCGGTATAGAGGACGTCATCGACCAGAATGATCGGCCGGTCCTCGACGTCGAAGGGGATCGACGTCGGCTTCACCTGCGGGTGCAGTCCCTTTTCGCCAAAATCGTCGCGATAGAACGAGACATCGATCAGCCCGACTTCGCTCTCCAGACCGAGCAACTCGCGCAGGCGGCGCGCGACCCACACACCGCCGCTATGGATGCCGACGAGGACGGTATTCGGCTGCAGTCTTGGGCGGATTAGGTTGGCAAGTTCGACGCACTGCGCTTCGGCGTCCGGGAGTTGGTTAGGCGACATGATGGGCGGGGTTCCTGGATTCTTCGGAAAGACGTTCAAAAAAACACTGCAAGATGATCTGTGCCGCCAGCGCGTCGACGTGTTCGCGCGCACTTCGGGCGTTATGGCCGCTGGCGCGCAGGCGCTCCTCGGCCTCGACGGAACTCAGGCGCTCTTCGGCGTAATCTACGGGCAACCCGAAACGACCACGCAACTGGTTGGCGAAACGGGTGGAGCGCGCCGTCATCTCATGCGCGCTACCGTCAAGCGCCACCGGCAGGCCAACCACGAGCGAAACCGGGCGCCACTCCTTGAGCAAGGCCTCGATCGCGGCAAAACGCTCGGCATTGGCTTCGCCGTGGATCGTCGTCAGGGGATGCGCCTGCGCCAGCGGCCACTCGCCGACCGCGACGCCGATCCGTTTCAGCCCGAAGTCGAAGGCCAGTACGGTGCCGGGTTGGCGAACAAGCGCGTCAGGCATGCCCGGCCGTTTCCGACAGGTTGGCAAAATCGACGCCAAGCGTTTCCATCGCCGACGGCAGTCGCTCCTCGAAGGGCAACTCGAAAAGGACACGCGGATCGGCCGGCACCGTCAGCCAGGCATTCTGCGCCAACTCGTGCTCGAGCTGACCAGCGCCCCAACCGGAATAGCCGAGTGCCACGATGATTTCACCCGGCTCGCCCTCCTGGCCGAGCGCCTGCAGAACGTCGCGCGAACTCGTCAGTCCAAGCTCCGGCGTCACGGCCAGCGTCGATTGCCAGTTGCCAAGAGGACGATGAAGGACGAAGCCACGATCGATCTGCACCGGGCCGCCGAAATAGACGGGGAGCTTGCCGACATCGTGCGCCTCAAGCGGGACGTCGATCTTCTCGAACAGAGCCGCCAGATTGAGTTCGATCGGACGGTTCACGATCAGACCGAGCGCCCCCTGATCGTTATGCTCGGCGATGTAGATCAGCGATCTGGAAAAATACGGGTCATCCATTGCCGGCATGGCAATGAGAAAATGATTGGTGAGATTCATGCTTTGCATAGCCAACCTATTTTAAACGCCGCATGCGACTGAGACAAAGGTAATCCATGCTCGATTCCATCCTCGTCTGGTTCCGGCGCGATCTGCGCGACTACGATCATGCCGCACTCGGCGAAGCCCTGCGCCGGGCGCGTTCCGTCTATTGCGCGTTCGTTTTCGACCGCGACATTCTCGACGCGTTGCCAAGCAGGCATGACCGCCGAGTCGAGTTCATCCACGGAGCGCTTGCCGAACTCGACTCGGCTTTGCAGCGGCGCGGCGGCGGCCTCATCGTGAGGCACGCAAGCGCCGTCGACGCCATTCCTGAACTGGCGCGGGAACTCGGCGTCGGCGCTGTATTCGCCAACCGTGACTACGAGCCGCAGGCCAAGGCTCGCGACGCGAGCGTCGCGGCCGAGTTGGGGCGCAACGGCATCGGATTCGAGTGTTTCAAGGACCAGGTCGTTTTTGAAGGGCCCGAAGTGCTGACCTTGGCCGGTAAGCCATTCACGGTTTTCACCCCTTACAAGCGCGCCTGGCTGAAGCGCCTTTCGGACGACGACCTGACGCCCCATTCCACCTTCCGCGGCACACTCGCCAAACCGACCGGTCCCAGCGCATGGCCATCGCTGACCGACCTCGGGTTCCAGCCGACGAACCTCAACAGCCTCGGGATCACGCCCGGCATGTGCGGTGCGCGCGATCTGGCCGACGACTTCGCAAAGCGCATCGCACACTACGCCGAACGACGCGACTATCCGGCAGTCAAGGGCGTGTCATACCTTTCGGTACATCTTCGCTTCGGCACGATCTCGATTCGCGAGCTCGTCGCGCAGGCGCTCGCCGGCGGCGCGGCGCAGGGCGACAATGGTGCAGCGACGTGGCTCTCGGAACTGATCTGGCGCGAGTTCTACTTCATGATCCTCGACCACTTTCCGCACGTGGTCGAAGGATCATTCAAGCCCGAATACGACGCGATTGCGTGGGAACAGGGCGAACAGGCCGAGGCAAGATTCACCGCCTGGTGCAACGCGCAAACCGGATACCCGCTGGTGGACGCCGCCATGCGCCAACTGAACAGCAGCGGCTACATGCACAACCGCCTGCGCATGGTCGTCGCCTCGTTCCTGACGAAAGACCTAGGCATCGACTGGCGGCGCGGCGAGGCCTACTTTGCCCGGCATCTGAACGACTTTGACCTGGCCGCCAACAACGGCGGCTGGCAGTGGGCCGCCTCAAGCGGTTGCGACGCCCAGCCGTACTTCCGCATCTTCAACCCGGTCACGCAATCCGAGCGTTTCGACCCGGACGGCCGTTTCATCCGCCGCTACCTGCCCGAACTCGCCAACGTACCGGACCGGTATATCCACGCCCCGTGGATGATGGACGCCAGTCAGCAATCGGCTTGCGGAGTGATTGTGGGACGCGATACGCCGTCCCCTATCGTTGAACACGACGCGGCGCGGCGCGCGACCCTGGCGCGCTACGCCGTCGTCAAACGTGCCGCTGCTTCGTGACGTAGTCCGCGACGAGGCCGAGCAGTTCGTCTTCCTGATACGGTTTGCCGAGGTAGTGATTGACGCCGATCTCGAACGCGTAGGTACGGTGCTTCTCGGCCGTGCGCGACGTGATCATGATGATCGGTATCGATTTCAGCCGCTCGTCGGCACGCACGTTGCGGGTCAGGTCGAAGCCGTCCATGCGCGGCATCTCGATATCGACGAGCATGACGTCCGGCACGATGTCGAGCAGTTGCTCCAGCGCCTCGACGCCGTCCTTGGCCAGCAGCACCTGATAGCCTTCGCGCGCCAGCAAGCGCCCGGTAATCTTGCGCACGGTCAGCGAATCGTCGACGACCATGACCGTGGGCAAGGTCGACACCTCGGCGGCTTCCGGCACGTCCGGCATGGTCGGCAAATGGGACTGTGCGTCGCCACCGCGCGCGCGACTGGCCAGCGCCACCGGATTGAGGATCAGCACGACCTGGCCATTACTCAGCACCGTCGCGCCATCAATACCGACAACGCGCGCGAGCTGCGGGCCAATGTTCTTGACGACGATTTCCTCGTTGCCCATCAGTTCGTCGACCTGGACGGATATCCTCCGATCGCCGCTGCGCAATAGCAGGGTCCAGTACTGTCGGTGCTGCTCCGGCAACGCCTGCTGCTCGCCGAGGAGATGCGGCAGATAGCTGAACGGATAGTGGTGCCCCATCCATTCGGCAGTTCCCGCTTCGCGAATACGGCTCAGCGCCGCCTCCTTCAGATCGAGCACCTGTTCGATCATCACCGAAGGAATCGCGTAACGCTTGCTGCCCGCCCGCACGATCAGCGCCTTGGTGACCGCCAGCGTCAGCGGAATGTAGAGGCGGAATTCCGTTCCCCGCCCCTGCGTGGATAGCGTTTCGATCCGGCCGCCAAGGCTGCCGACCTCGGTTTTCACCACGTCCATTCCGATACCACGGCCGGCAACTTGTGACACTTCCGAAGCGGTTGAAAAACCGGGCGTGAAAATCAGATTCGCCAGCCGCTCCGCATTGACGTCTTCGTTTGCCTGCAACAGGCCTGCTTCGATACCGCGTGCACGAATCCGCTCGAAATCGAGGCCAGCACCGTCGTCGGCAAAGCTGAGGATGACTTCGTTGCCTTCCTGTTTGAGGGCAAGCGAGATCTCGCCGATCTCGGACTTGCCCTGCTGCACCCGCGTCTCGCGATCCTCGACGCCGTGCGCGACGGCGTTGCGCAGCAAGTGCTCGAGTGGCGCGGCCATCTTGTCGAGCACGCTGCGGTCGAGTTCGACCTGGCTGCCCTTGATTTCAAGATTGACGCGCTTGTTCAGCTCCTTCGACGTCTGCCGGACGATGCGGTAGAGGCGATCGGCAAGGCTGCCGAACGGAACCATGCGCACGGACATCAACTCCTGCTGCACCTCGCGGTTCAGGCGCGCCTGGGCGATGATTGCCGCGTTGGCGTCATCCAGGTTCTTCAAAAGATTCTGCTGAACGGTCGCCACGTCGTTGACCGACTCGGCCATCATCCGCGTCAATTCCTGGAAGCGGGTGAAGCGGTCGAACTCCAGCGGATCGAAGCCGGCATGATGTTCATCGGCGGCTTGCGCGGTCCGCGACTGCATCTGCGATTCGGCCTGGATTTCGATCTCGCGCAGTTGGCGACGCAGACGAATGACGTTTTCCGTCAAATCGAGGAGCGACTCCTTCAGGCTGCGCATCTCGCCTTCGATTCGCGAACGCGCAATCGACAACTCGCCAGCCTCGTTCACCAGGCGATCAACCAGATCGGAGCGAACACGTAGCGTTGATCGCTGCGCCGCCTGGTCGGCTTCCGCTTCCACTTCCGTGATACGCGCACGGTCTGCCCGGCGCTCTGCCTGCATTGGGGTGGCGCCTGATGATTCTGCAGGGGCAGCAGCGGCGGAAACGACCGAGGGAGCCGGAACGGCGCCCAACTCAGGCGTGGCAGCCGACGGTTGTACCAGCGATTCGCCGCTCTGCAGGCGTTCGATGATCTGCTGGACAGCGTCGAGCGACGCGTGAATTTCGTCGATAGTCTCAAGCGTCACAGCGCCGGAGCGGCTCGCTTCGTCTACACGGGTCTCGATCGCATGCGTAATTTCACCCAGGCGCATTGCGCCGGCCATGCGCGCACTACCTTTGAGCGTGTGCAGGAGGCGGGCCAGCGTACGCACCGGTTCCGCACTGGCGGGATCGTTGCGCCACGCGCGCATCTGCGTGGCGATGCTCTGACTGAGGTCGATTGCTTCCTCGAGAAAGATCGGCAGCAGCTGCTCGTCGATCTCGTCAGGCAACTGCGGAAGGTTATCGACCGGTGCCGACGGCGTTACCGCCTCGGGTTTTCCGGCGTCCGGTCCGGCGCCCATACCAGCTTCCGCCTCGACTTCGGGCTCGGTCGAATCCGCCGGTGCGGCTGGCACCGAAGCGGCCACGACCGGATACAGTGCCTCCAGCGATCCAACGATTTCGCCAGCCTCGTCTGGCACACGCTTCAGGGTCACCGTCTCAAGCATCCCGCTCAGCTCGCCGATTGCGCTCGCTACCGTGGCAATCGCTTCGCTGCTGGCGCGCTGCGTCGAATTGTCACGCCGCAACAAGGCGTGTTCGAGTGCCAAACCAAGACGGTTGATCGGATCGAGACCAACGGTGGCCGAGATCCCCGCGAGCGTGTGTGCTGCCCGGTACATCGCATGTGGCGTCGGCAACAGCTCGTTCCGCTCGAGCGCGGCGAGTTCCCGTTGCAACGTCGCAAGATGTCCGCTTGCCTCTTCCGAAAAGATTTCGTACAGCACCGGCGAGATGGTGACCGTCTGGTGCGGCCGTGCAGGTATCTCCTGCACCTCTCCCGCAGGCGACGCGGTGATCGATTCGGCCGGCGCCTCGGTACTCGGACTAACGCCTTCGATCGCCGGCAACTCTTCTGCGCTCGTTTCAGCGGGTCCGCGCTCGTCCGTTTCTGGAATGCCAAAGCCGTCGTCTTCGTTCGCGGCTTGAGGAGCCTCCAGTGGCGAAAAATCAACGGTGATGATCTCGGCGCCTTCCTGCGCAACGATCGTCGCCAAGGTATCGAGGTCGTTCTGCGGTTCTTCATCGAATCCCGGAATCGCGGTCTCGCCACCGTGCACCGGCGCGGACTCAGTCGCTACCGGTTGAGCAAGATCCTGGACGACTGGCGGAATTGCCCCCCCTTCTTCGCCACTCAGGCGCAACGAATCGGCAAGGGAGATCAATGCGCTCGGATCTGGCGCGGCACCTGCCCGGGTTTCGAGGAAACGCACCCAATTCGAGAACAGCGAGTAGGCGAGACGAATCATGTCGAGCAACGCCGTACCGACTTCGAGTTCCTTGCGCAACCAGAGGTTGAGCGTCTGTTCCACCGCCCAGGCCGCCTCGCCGACGTCCTTGAGACCGACCATCCGGCCGCTGCCTTTGAGCGTATGGAAGGAACGACGAATGGTCGTCAGATACTCGAGATTGTGCGTCTGATCCTGCAACAGCCGGGTGTTCTCTTCGATCGTGGCGAGGACCTCGTTCGCCTCCTCGAGGAAGATGTCGAGCAGTTCGGCGTCGATTTCCTCGGTGCTTGCCTGCGACAATTCGATCGTCTCGGCCGAAGGTGCGGGCAGGTCGGCCTGCTGCGGTTTGAGCGAAGCCATCGCCTGCTCAAGCTGCGGCGCTGCGGCATCGCCTCTCTCGAGGACGGTAAGCACGGCTTTGGCCTGTTCTGCGAGCGACGAATCGGCTACCAGGTCGGCATCGTTCTTCAAAGCCGTCAGGTTGCTCTTGAGTTCTTCGCGCAACTGGCTGTCTTCAGGCTGCTCCTTCAAGGCATCAAGCAACGCGCGCGCCTCGACCTTCTGCTGCTCGACCTCTTGCTCGACCGAAACACTCAACTCATCGTCCGGGACTTCTTCAGCCCTCTCCGGCTGGTCGGCCGGATGCGCTTGCATTCGCCGCGAGAACTCGGCGAAGTCGTCGGCGCCGTGTTGCATGGCATCAATGAAGAAACCGATCATCGACAGGCGATCGGCGACCTGCTCGAAATCGGCTTCCTGCGGTTCATATCCGGTATCGACAAAACGACGAATCTCGTCGGCGCAGTCGCGCAAGGCCGAGACCGCAGCGTCCTGGCGCATCATCGTCAACGCACCGATCACCTGTTTCAGGGGAACGTCCAGACCTTCAAGCTCGCCTCTCTTGGCCGCGTCACGGAAGAAGCCGTCGAGGACTTGTTCGATCTGAACAAGATTGCTTTGGATTTCCTTGGCGACCTGTCCGATCAGCAGCTTTTCCTGCGCCTGCCGGGACATCTCGTCGAGCAGGGGAATCTCCGAACCGGGTGGCGGCAAATTGCCTGCGATGCAGCCGTGAATGCGTGCAACGGTGACGTCCACTTGATGCGCGAAATCGTTGCCGAGTCGCTGGAAGTTCTCCTGCGCGTTCTGCGTCAGGAGGACAGCCGTCGCAATTTCCATGGCCAGCGCTTCGGAATGACGAGAGCCGTCATCGGCCAGCCACTTCGCCGCCGCCGCGATCGCCTGCGCGAGACGGCGGAAATCGGTGTTCCCCAACTGATCGACAAGCGTCGACAAGCTGTTAGCGTGCTCCTTGAATAGCGGCAAGGCCTGCGCAGTCCCGGCACAGAACTTGTTCCACGTCTCCTCCGTGCTCGTGATGAGCTCGCGCAGCTTCCTGCGCAGCGTCTCCTCCGGAACTGGCGCCTCGGCATCTGCGCCGGGGACAGCTGCCTGCAACTGGTAAGCGCTCTTGATCGTTTGAACAGCATCGCTGCTGGAATCGGCCGTCGCTACGAAGTAGAGGGCATCGCGCACCAGCCGTTCGGCAACGTTCCGCGAGCCGTCGAGCAGTCGGCGAATTTGCAGATCGATGCGCGCACAAAGTTGCTTCGCATTGGCCTCATCCTGCACCGCGCCCTCTGCCAGGGCCGAGAGGAAGCCTGTCGCCACCCACCAGAACGACCGAGCCGCCCCGGATTCCTGTGTATCTTCAATTCTGCGAACCGCCGCCAGCATGTCGGACAGCCCGCTCCTATCCTTTGGATTACGCAGCCAGGCAAGGAATCCCCGCTGGAAACGACCGCGCTCCAGACGCACGAGTTTGTGGAATTCCTCCTGCGCCAGCTTCGTCGCTGGCACGTCGCGTCGGGGTGGACGTGCCGACAAGTCGGGGAAGAAGAGATCGGTCGCAGAGATCCGCGACAAACCGCGCGCCGCCTGGATTTCTCGATAGATGGCGAGCAAGCGCAACGGCTGGTTCGGCTGGCCATTGATCAGACCGTCAAGGTAGTGGCCGATCATGGCCAAGGCTCGATGCGCAAGCGCAATGCGCGCAGGGTCTGCAGCGAAGGTCCGATCTTCGATCGACAGCAGCATCGCTTCCAGCGCTTCGGCAAACTGCGTGACGCCGTCGAGTCCAACGATCGTCAGTGCGCCCTGCACCTGATGCAAGTGCGTACGACTAAAGCGGATTTGCGTCAGGTCGCCCTCACCGGCCTCGAGGCTTTTCGCGTACTGCTCAAGCGCCTGATCGGCGCGCCCCAGAGCAAGATCGATCTCGCTCTTGACCCAGGTCAACGGGCCGACATCAAATTCCGTCGCTGCATTCATGAGGGGCGCTATCTCCGATTTTTGCGCAGGGCTTTCAGCCCACCTTGAAGCCGGCAACCGAACCCTTCAGTTCAGTGGCCAGCCCGGCCAGTTCGCCGACGGCAATCGCCGTCTTTTGCGTACCCGCTGTTGTCTGTTCCGTTACCCGGAGAATGTCCTGCATCTTGCCCGCAACGTTCGTCGCCGAATCCGCCTGCGTCCGTGTCGCGTCGGAAATGCTCTCGATCAGCTGCGCCAGGTTTTGCGAAACTTCGCCGATTTCAGCCAGAGCCTGTCCGGCAGCATCCGAGAGTTTGGCCCCTTCGACCACACCGCGCGTTGATTCTTCCATAGCGGAGACCGCGCCCTGCGTGTCGGTCTGAATCGTCTTCACGATGGCCGCAATCTGCTTGGTTGCTTCGCCGGAACGTTCGGCCAGCCGCTGCACTTCCTCGGCAACCACGGTAAAGCCGCGCCCCGCATCGCCCGCCGATGCCGCCTGAATTGCGGCATTGAGCGCCAGCACGTTCGTCTGCTCCGTAATGTCGGAAATCAGTTCAACGATTTCGCCAATCTCTTGCGACGATTCACCGAGACGCTTGATCCGCTTCGAGGTTTCCTGAATCTGCTCGCGAATCTCGTTCATGCCCTTGATCGAGTCCTGCACCGCAACCGTACCTTTGCCGGCAGCCGCCAGCGATTGGCGCGCCACCTGCGCCGACAGGTTCGCGCTCCCGGACACCTCCGTCATCGAACTCGCCATGGCCAGAACCGAACGGCCGGCATCCTGAATTTCCACCGACTGCCGCTCAGCAGCGGCGAGCAGTTCGGCCGAGGTTTGCTGGGCGATTTCCGTTGCCTGGGTCACGCGACCCGCCGCATCGTTGATTCGCCCGACCAGCACCCGCAGTTCCTCAACCGTATAGTTGATCGAGTCGGCAATCGCGCCGGTAATGTCTTCCGACACGGTTGCCGTAACGGTCAGGTCGCCGTCGGCCAAGTCACCCAGTTCATTCATCAAGCGCAGAATGGCGTCCTGGTTTTGTCGGTTGACCATTTCGCTCACCAATCGACTTTGCTCGGCAACTTCAGCCTGGCGCCGCGTGTCATCAAGGTAAATCTTGGCCATGAGAATCAGCGTGGCGAGAACCAGAACAACCAGAACAACCAATATCACGCCGTAGGTCGCGCGTTCGGCAATACCGCCCTGATAAGCCTCGGCCAGCGCCTTCGAAGCACCGAGCAGTTCTTCGCTGTCGCGGAAGATCTTCGATCCAGCGTGCTTTGCCTCGACCAAGCGCTGCATGCTGTCCAGAATCCCCTTCACGGCCTCCTGGTATTCCTTGTAGCTGATCTCGAGTTGCGTCAGGTTGGTGCGCGTCTCGAGATCACTCGTCGCCGACGTACCAAGAATGTCGCTCCCCTTGATGAGGGCCTCCAGCAAGTCCTTGAATGTATTGGTATCCTTCGCCATCTGGAACGGAGTCTGCGGACTGATCGCATCGCCCACCAACAACGCACTGGCGTTCTTGGCGATCCGCTGCGTCAACATCACCATCTGGTTGGCCGCGGCGATTTCTCCAGCGCTTGCGCCGTTTTGCAGCTTAAGGGCCGCGACCTGCTCGGCCAGATAGAGCATCTGCGAGTTCTTCTCGATGATGTCGGTGACGTCCTGACCCAGTTTGACCAGATAGTTTTCCATGTCGAGCATCTGGACCGAATCCTTGTCGGTTGCGCTCCACGCCTTGGCCAGAGCCTGCAATGGTGGCTGGACGTTGTCCGGCGATGGCGGCACCGACGTTCCGGCGAGTTCGCCGCCGTTCATCAGCCGGTCAAGGTTCGTGGCGAACTGGCTGTGCGAGTCACGCATCTGCTTGAACGCAATCGAATTACCTTGCAGCGCAAGACTCGAAGCCTTTGCCAGCCGCTGGGAAAGCATCTGCATTTCACCCGCCGTCGCTACGTATGCCGTGTTGTAAGTCGACTCACGGCTATCGTGATAGACGATGCCGGCAACGAGGAACATCAGGACAAGAAGTACACCACCGAGGATTTGCAGCTGTTTGGTGACCGAATACTGCCCGAGGAAATTCAGGCCAATTTTCTTCCCTGCACGAGCAGTTGGAGAAGGTTCCTTGCCCATACCCATTGCTGCCGAGACGGTTTGCTCTGTTGAGCCTTTTCGACCAGACAAGAACGCAGGTAACTTCAACTCGAACGCCATCAGACTCTCCGATTTCACCGTTTCAAATGGACGGGATATTTATTGGTAATTACGATTTGACCTAACTGAAATTCAAGCGCAGATATCCATAAACCCTTCGTCGGCGAGCAGTACGCGAACATCGAGTTTTTTCCACCGACGCCCCTCGCTGTCGGTGAAAGCCCGCGCAGCCCACGCAGGCGCATCGGGCTCGACGGCAACGGGCGTCAGGTTGTCCTCATTGCGCAATCCGAGCATTCGCGTCACCAGCAGCGCGGCATTGTTGCCGTGCCGAGTGCCGACGAGGAGAAGTCGTGAACTCGCATTCTGGGGCGTCGCTTCCTTGCCCTGAAAAGCGGAGAAATCAGCAACCGAATACAGGCTTCCGCGGATGTTCGCGATCCCGACAAACCAGTGTTTCGTCAACGGCACCGACGTCAGCGGCGGCAAGGGAACGATCTCGCCGGAGTCCGTCAAATCGAGCAGCCAGAAGTCGTTGCCGGCCTGAACCCCGAGCAAACCTGCCGCGCTCTTGTCGCCAACACCGGCCAGCCGAGTCGCCAGGTGCGCCTGAAATTCTCGAAGACTGCCTCGCTTAGCCATACAAAGGCTGACGGCTAGAGCGCTGCGATCTTGGAAAGCAGTTCTTCGCCGTTGACCGGCTTCACCAGATAATCCAGGGCCCCTTGCCGCAAGCCCCATATCTTGTCGGTTTCCTGACCTTTGGACGTACAAACGATGATCGGGATATGCTTCGTCGCCTCATCTCGCGTCAGCGTCCGGGTTGCCTGATAGCCATTGAGGCCCGGCATTACGACATCCATCAATACCAAGTCAGGCAATTCGGACTTCGCCTTTTCTATGCCCTCTTCACCGCTCTCCGCAGTGATGACTTGGTAACCATTCTTGGTCAATAACTCGACCAAAACGTGTCGTTCCGTGGGCGAATCGTCGACAACGAGGACTTTCTTAACGGGCATTTCGATTTCTCCCTGAGTTACTCTCGGATGTTAGCGTGAGTCAGGCCGGTGAAGGCGCATAGGTTGCAACAGCCTTCAAAAGGCTGTCCTTGGTAAACGGTTTGGTCAGGTAGTGATCGGATCCGACCATGCGCCCCCGCGCCCGGTCGAACAGGCCGTCCTTGGACGACAACATGATCAGCGGGGTGTTGCGGAACCGTTGGTTCTTCTTGATCAGCGCACAGGTCTGATAGCCATCGAGACGCGGCATCATGATGTCGCAAAAGATGACTGCTGGTTGGTGATCTGCGATCTTCGCAAGCGCGTCAAATCCATCTTCCGCCAACACCACCTGACAACCGGCTTGCACGAGGAATATCTCCGCGCTGCGCCGGATGGTGTTGCTGTCATCGATGATCATCACCTTGATGCCACTCAGGTTTGCTGCGTCGGACAATTCCTACCTCCAGAAGCCCTTCGGTTGGGTCGCGTACAGAACTCCGATCTGGCCGATACAACCAGACCTGCACTATACATCAACGGCTTGAACCTCAAGCAACTTGAGGCACCATATCGACATACAGGAGCCCCGGCCAGCTCGCTCGGCGCATAGCACCGGCGAAAATTCGAGTTAGTTGGATAACCAAGGCGAGGTCGATTCTAGCCAAAGACGCTTCGCAGTGCCAAGCATCTATTGCGCGCCGGCATCGGGACTAATGGCGCCAGGCGCGGGTCACAATGTCGCGAATGACGTGTAGCCGGCGGTGGAAAAAGTGATCTGCTCCAGGAACGACGATGACCGGGAGATCCAGCGGCTCAGCCCAGGACAGCACGTTGGCGAGCGGAACAGTTTCGTCGCGCGCGCCATGAATGACGATCGTGTCGCTGGCGACTGCCCCGGTTTCATACTTGCGCGCACCCTCGACGTGCCCAGCGGCAGTGCCCACCAGCACCAGCCGCTGCGCTGGATGAGCGGCCTCGGCAAGCGCCTGCGCGACACGCGCCTGCACATAGGCGCCGAAGGAAAAACCGGCAAGCGCAACCGGCAGGTCGCCAAAGCGACGACGCGCCTCGGCGAGTACGGCGAGCATATCTTCAGTCTCTCCGCGCCCTTCGTCGTGTTTTCCAGCACTGCCGCCAACGCCACGAAAATTGGGCCGCAGGGAGACATAGTCCATGCGCGTAAATGTGCGCGCCAGCGCGTGCGTGACCTTGTTGGTGTTGGCACCGCCGAAAAGCGGATGCGGGTGGCAGACGAGCGCGATGCCGCGCGGGGCGCCGGGATTCTCGACCAGCGTTTCGATGGCGCCGACCGGACCGTCGATGAATATGACCTCCTCGTTGCGATTCATATCTTCAGACGCTCCACGACACGGCCATTAATCAGATGCTCCTGGATGATTTCCTCGACATCTTCCTTGTCGACGTAGTGGTACCAGACTTCCTCCGGATAGACGACGATAACCGGCCCGTCGTCGCAGCGATCCATGCAGCCCGCCTTGTTGATCCGGATCTTGCCCTTGCCTTTGAGCTTCAACTGGCCGATGCGGTCCTTGGCGTAGGTCTGCGCCTCGGTCGCACCGAGGTTGTTGCAGCAGGACTCGCCCTCACTGCGCTGGTTACAGCAGAAGAAAACGTGATGTTTGAAATAGCTCATGTGTGTATCCACCTCGTTGTGATCGGGTTTGACTGCTATCAGTACTGACGGTCTCCGCCCATTATGACCGGCGCCTGACGTATCGATTCAACCGGCTCAGATCCTGCGCCCGAGCGTTGTCAGGTACGCCAGGGCGAAGAAGGGCCAGAGGCTGGCCGACAAGCGCGTCAGCCCGTTGAAATTGAGGAAATGTCCCTGTTGCCAGACGCTGAAAGCAACGGCGGAATAGGGGTTGGGCGGCGCCAGATTGACCAGCACCGTCCCGGCCATAAGCGCCACACCGGCCGCAACGTGGCGCAACCCGCCGGGCAAGAGCAGGACAATCGACAGAACGCCGCCGCCAATCATCAAACCAAGTCCGGCACCGGGCGTCAGCCAAGCGAGCGCTTCGGCCGGCCCGACGAGGATGGCCGCGGCCAGCGTGCGGATTGCCAGCGCAAAAACAAAGAACGCGAACAGTTCAAGATAAGGCGGTGATATCCGCGCCAGCAACGTCCGGGCGACCAGGCCGACGGCCACCGTGTTGCAAACGATGATCCCGGTTTCCATGGCAAAGAAGGACTGCGCGGCATAGGTGACTGCCGACGGAATCTCCAGCAATCGACGCAAATCGCCGGCGCCAAAAAGGATGGTCTCGGGCGACAACTGGGTCAATAGCCAGGCACCGATCAGGACCAGCCCGATTTCGGCCTGGCGCGTCGGCGCAAGTAGACGATGCTGCAGCAGCCTCAGTCGGTCGAAAAGGCGATCACCCTGCAAACAGGCAACGAGCGCGCCAAGCCCTGCACCCAAGGTGTTGCATCCGAAATCAAGGTTCGAAGCCACGCGTGATGGCAACCACGTCTGCATGCATTCAAGGCCGAGACTCAGCCCTGAGGCCAGAAGCAGCACAATAGGAAGCTGCAGCCAGCGCCAAGGCAGACGACGTAGCGAGAGTGCCAGCAGGAAACCGAGCGGCACATAGACGATGATGTTGACCGCCAGATCGAAACCGGTCCAGTAACGCGGCCAGCCCGAATCGAGAAATACCAGAAGGGGGAGCCCGGGATCGCGCCACCCCGAAAATGGATGCAGGCTCGCATAGATGATCAGCACGGAGTAGGCGAGAGCAAGATAACGCGGAAGCGCGCTCGAGTGCGGCTTCGGTGATCTGGGCTGATCCGCTTGAAAATCAGTTCTTGCGCTCGTATCCAAGGGTGACATCAGGCTGCGACGGGATGATTGATGGAGTCATTTTAGCCTCGCAATGACGCTGGCGCCCGATGCGCAATGGCGCTTGTACAGGGGCACTCCGCACGGTCCGGCAGCGGCCTCCCGACGGGTGAAAACACCTCGTGCTTTGAGCGCGACTTTGGGCGTGGTTGACAAACATCAATCTAATCAATAGACTGCGAATTCCGTTGCAATGCGTTCTATAGCGCATTGCATTTTTTTTCGACTGAAACTTATCAACCTCTGGCATTTCCCTAGTTCCAGGACTTTCAGTTTTTATTCTTTAGCAGCATTCGAAGTTCTCGCCCAGCGGTCTTATCACCGTCAAAAAAACTGGGCTTTGCACCCCCCTGAAACCTTTGTCGCCCGGCATGCAGTATTGGTTGCGCGATGACAACAGTGAAGGAGAGAGCATGTCTGCAACGATCTCGCTCAAAAAACCGATGGCGCGAAGCAGTAATGTCGCGCTGGATCTTATTCAAGTTGTATTGGTCATTGCCGCTTTCTTGTTCTTCGTCGGCATGACTCACCTGTTCCTCAATAGACAACCTGCCACCGAAACACCCGAGCAGGAACTGCAATCCGCTACCGTGACGGCGACCGCCCCCGTTGCGTCGGAACTCCCGGTACAAGGTGCTCAAGCAGTGACTCCAGCACAAGCATCGATTGGCCAGGACACAATAGCACCGACCCCCGCGACTCCGGCACTATCCCCGCAGATGCAAAACGCGCTCGGCTACGTGCAGCGTCGCTACAAGGTTTCGCCCGAAGCCCTGACGCCCGTATTCGAAGTCGCGCAACTCATCGGCAAAGAGCGCCGCATCGACCCGATGCTCATCTTGTCGATCATCGCCATCGAATCGCGCTTCAACCCGTTTGCCGAAAGCTCGATGGGCGCCAAGGGGCTGATGCAGGTCATTCCACGCTTCCATACCGACAAGTTGCCGGCGGGCGCCAGCGAGCGTTCGCTGCTCGATCCGGTAATCAACATCCAGGTCGGCGTGAAGGTGCTGGAGGAAGCGATCCGTCGGCAAGGCGGGCTGGTCGCCGGACTGCAGCAATACGCCGGATCGTCCGACCCGGAAGGCGCTTACGCGGCGAAGGTTCTGGCCGAGAAAGAACGGCTGGAACAGGCTGCCCGGCGCAAGAGCGCCGCCGTAGTCGCGCCAGGCGCGGCCTGAGCCTCGCTATCCACTATCCGGCTAGCTGACGACTACCGACGGGTTTCAGCCGGCATTGCCAGTCCGGCGCTTGCCATGCGCCGGATGGTTTGTCGCGCCTCGACTGGCAGCACGAGTTCGGCCTGCGCCAGCGGCATTCCGATTTGCTCGTCGAAGTGCAGGAGGCCGGTTTCGTCCTCGTGCAGCACACGGGCTTCAATCAGATTCCCAATCAGCGCCGAGAAGGTCGCCTTTTCGGCGTACTCCGACGTATTGAAGTCGTAGAGTAACGCCAGGCGGCCGGCGAGCAGGTGGCAATCGTTCTCCAGGTCGCGCCGTGTGCGGCGGCCCGTCCCGTAATGTTGCAGCAAGGAGAGCGTCAGGAAGTGGCGTTCCAGTATCGGCCGCAGCGTTTCGCCCAACAGGCGCAGTTCGGCAAACTCCTGACTGTTGCTTTCCGGCGCGAGCAGGCGTCCTGATGAGCTACGTAGCAGCAGGCCTCGGCGGACCAGTACGTCGATCACCGTCGCCGTGACCGCCGGCAATTCATCGGACGACCAGCGCAGGAACAGTTCGGTGGCCATCAAGCCGTAAATACCAACGACGGCTTCATTGACACGCCGTTCGTCGAGATGGCGATTCTGGTTGATCAGGCAGGCGATCAGCGCCGGCAGCGCGAAGACGTGCAGGACGTTGTTGCGGAAATAGGCGAGCAATGACGCGTCGCCCTCTGGGATACGGATCAAGTCGCCGAGCGGATGCGCGATGCGTTCAATGATACCGAGCCGTTCTACGTAGCTGACGATCTGCGGCGGCGCGAGGTGGCAGGGAATGATCGTCGTCGAATACGGGGCCTCGGCGATGAGCGCCTGGTAATGCGCCAGCACGCGGTCGAGCACCTGCTCGTCGGCCGTGTGGCGCGGCGTCGAAAGCAGCGCCAGCGCGACGAGATTGACCGGATTGACGACGACGGCTGCATTGATCCGGCGCGCGAGTTCGAGCGCGGCGCCCTGCGTGACTTCGCGCGACCAGCCATCTGCTCCGGTCAGGTCTTCGCCGGCCCAGCCCGGGCGGCTGCGTTCGAGGAACTCGGCGAGCGGCAGCGGTTCGCCGAAATTCACGTGCACCTTGCCGAAGACCCGCTTGATCTGGCGCGCACTCTTCAAGAGCACCCACAGCGACTCCTTCTGCTTCGGCTTGCCGGCCAGTTCGCGCACGTAAGTGCGGCCTTCCATGACCTTTTCGTAGCCGATGTAGACGGGAACGAAGACAAGCGGTCGCGTATGTTCGCGAATGAAGCTGCGCACCGTCATCGCGAGCATGCCGGCCTTGGGATTGAGCGTCCGGCCGCTGCGGCTGCGCCCGCCCTCGATGAAGTACTCGAGCGGGAAGCCGCGCGTCAGGATGAGGTGCAGGTATTCATGAAATACCGCCGCGTAGAGCGGCTCGCCCTTGAACGAACGGCGCAGGAAGAACGCACCGCTATGGCGTAGCAGGCGCCCGACCAGCGGCAGGTTGAGGTTAGCGCCGGCAGCGATGTGCGGCGGCGTGAAGCCGTTGTCGTGCAGCAGGTAGGACAGCAACAGATAGTCGATGTGACTGCGGTGCGCCGGCACGTAAACAATGCCCTGCCCGGGCGCGATGCGCGTGAGGACGTCGAGATTGTGCGTTTCGATGCCGTCGTAAAGGCGCGTCCACAGCCAGGAGAGGAAGAGTTCGAGCGCGCGCACCGCGCCGTACGAATAGTCGGAAGCGATCTCCAATGCGAAGCGGCGCGCCCGCTGCTTCGCCTCGTCCGGCTGGATGCCCAGCTTCGCTGCCTCATCGGCGATCGCCTGGCGCACCGCCGAAGCGGCAAGCAGCGTTTCGACCTGCGTGTTGCGGTGCGAGAGGTCGGGACCGATGGCCATCTCGCGCTGCCGGCGGAAATGCACGCGCAGCACGCGCGAGAACTTGCGCAGGGCCTGTTCCTCGTTGAGACCCTCGCGCGAAATCGAACTCAATGCGATCGGCGTGTTGAAGCGCACGAGCACGTTGCGCCCGTGCAGAAGGATGGTCAGGAAGCGGCGCAGCGGGCCGGGCTGGCGCCAGGTTTCCGAAAACAATGCCTTGAGGATCGACTCCTGCTTGTCCGGGCTCCGCCCCCATAGGATGACCACCGGCACGATCTGCACGTCGAGCTCCGGGTTGGCCAGCGCCTCGCGCATCAACGCCGTCATCAGCGTCGAATGCGCGTAACGCTGGCGCGCCGTGGCACTTAATGAGTGCTTGCGGTTGAGGAAGAACGCCGCGTGCGGAAACAACTTGCTGCCGATGCGCAACGGCGCGATCGCCGGCGGGAGGCCGGCCGACTGCGATTCTTTGAACAGCACGAGCAGGTTCGACAGGTGGTGATCCTGCAGGACGTAGCACACCGGTTTAGCCGGATCGAGGCCGAGTTCCTGCGGATTCTCCGGAAAAACGGTCGGGCGTACCCAGAAATACAAAACCCGGCGGGCCAGTGGCAAAGCCCAGCCGGGCAGATCAAAGAAGCCAGTCATATCGTTGTTCTTGTCTGAGCTTCTTCCGGTTCAGCAGCGGTCAGTCGTCGTCGAGCGCCACCACCTTGAACTGGGAAGCGAGTTGTTGTTGGGTGCTGGCAGGCACCGGGGCATAGTGCGAGAACGAGATGCTGTAGGAACCCTGCCCGCCCGTCAACGACTTGAGCCTTCCCTGGTAATCGTCGAGCTCGGCCAGTGGCACTTTGCCGCCGATCGCCATGCTGCCGGCGCCACGCGGTTGCGTGCCGGTCACCTGGCCGCGCTTGCTCGACAGGTCGCCCGCCAAGTCGCCGACCGCCTCGTCCGGTGCGAGGATTTCGATCTCGACGACCGGCTCGAGGATGATCGGCGTGGCGGCACGGATCGCTTCGATCGTCGCTTTGCGGCCAGCGGTGTAGAAAGCGATGTCCTTGCTGTCGACCGAGTGCGACTTGCCGTCATGCACGATCACACGCACGTCGTGTACCGGGAAACCGCCGACGACGCCGTCTTCCAGCGCCTGGCGCACGCCCTTCTCGACAGCGGCCATGAAGACGCCGGGAATGGTGCCGCCCTTGACGATATCGACGAACTCGAAGCCGGCGCCGCGTTCGAGCGGCTCGACGCGCAGCATGACTTCACCGAACTGGCCAGCCCCGCCGCTCTGCTTCTTGTGCCGGCAATGCCCCTCGGCCTTGCCGCTGATCGTCTCGCGGTAGGGAATCTGCGGCGGCTTGGTGTCGAGTTCGATCTTGAACTGCGTCGCCATGCGCGAAAGCTTGGCGCGCAAATGCATCTCACCGAGACCGCGGATGACCGTCTCGTTGGTCGTCGGGTGGCGCTCGACCTTGAAGCAGGGATCTTCGAGTTCCAATTTATGCAGCACGTCGAACAGGCGCTGCTCGTCGGCCTTCTTCTTCGTCTCAACGGCCAGGCCCTGCATCGGTTGCGGAAACTCGAGCGGCTTCAGGTGGATGTGGTCTTCGTCGTGCGAATCGTGCAGCACGCAGTCGAACTCGATCTCATCAACCTTGGCGATGGCGCCGATGTCGCCGGGAACCAGCGATTCGACTTCGACGTAGTCCTTGCCCTGCAAGCGATAGAGGTGACCGACCTTGAACGGGCGTTTGGCGTCGCCGACCAGGAGCTGCGAGTCCTTCTTGATCGTGCCCTGATGCACCCGGAAGACACCGAGCTTGCCGACGAACGGATCGCTGACCACCTTGAAGACGTGCGCCAGTACGTGCTTCGAAGCATCGGGTTCGGCGTGGAACGCTTCGGCGTTGGGGTCGTTCAGAGCGCCCTTGTAGAAGGGGGGCGGGTTGCCTTCAGCCGGATTCGGGGCCAACTTGGCCAGCACGTCGAGCAGTTGCGGGATGCCGGCGCCGGTTTTCGCAGAAACGAAGAGGATAGGAATCAGGTGCCCGGCACGCAAAGCCTTCTCGAACGGCGCGTGCAACTCTTCCGGGCTGGGGTCGGCGCCTTCGTCGAGATAGCGGGCGAGCATATCCTCGTCTTCTTCGACGATCTGGTCGATCAGTGCGCGATGATCGTCGGCGACCGAGTCGAAATCGCTCTCGCCGCTGTCATGGCCGAGCAGTTCTATGACGTCGGCGCCATGATGTGCCGGCAGGTCGAGCAACATGCATTCGCGGCCGAAGCGCTCGCGGATCTCGCCGACAAGCTTAGGCAGATCGACGTTGTCAGCGTCGATCTTGTTGATGACGATCATGCGGCAGACGTTGCGCGCGGCGGCAAAGCGCATCATGCGCTCAGTCGAAAGTTCGATGCCGGTCTGCGCGTTAATGACGACGAGCGCGGTATCGACGGCGGCCAGTGCGCCGATGGCCTGGCCGGCAAAATCGGGGTATCCGGGAGTATCGAGCAGGTGAATCTGGGCGTCCTGCCAGGAGAAACTGCAAATTGCGGAATTGAGCGAGTGGCCGAGTTCTTTTTCTTGCGGATCGAAATCGCAGACGGTGTTGCCCTTTTCAACTGAACCGCGGGTGGTGATCGCGCCGGAAGCGGCGAGCAGCGTTTCCGCCAGCGTCGTCTTTCCGGCGGCACCGTGGCCTACGAGTGCGACAGTACGAAGACTTGCAGTGTTCTGACCCATGATTTCTCCCAGTGATGTGTAAGCACTCAACATGGGGCGAGAAACCAGCAACTGCCCCTAGAAGAGCAACTGACTACTCAAGATTGATCGGAAAGCCGCATTCATTCTACGCCTTGTCATGAATTAGCAAAGTGGGCGTGACGCATCTTTTCTTGGGCATTTCCGTGTCGGGAAACCATGTTCAGGTCATAGGAGGGCGGCACAACGCCGCCGATGAGGGCCCACCGCGCGATCCCGCTAGTTGCTTGCGCCCGCCTTTAGCCGCGGCCGGCAGTAGATGAACCAGTAGAACGCCCCGACGAGCAAACCACCGCCCACCCAGTTGCCCAAGGTCACCGCCGCGAGGTTGATCCCGAACTGATCGAGCGGAATGTTCATTGCCGCAACACGCTGGCCGGCCTCGGTCGCCCAGAAGGCTTCGGATGCGCCGAACTTGATCAGCAGACCGTAGGGGATGAAGAACATGTTGGCGACGCAGTGTTCGAAGCCGGCGGCGATGAAGGCGCTGATCGGGAAGATGATGGCCAGTACCTTGTCGGTCAGCGTGCGTCCGGCAAGTGCGAGGTAGGCTGCCAAGCTGACAAGAACGTTACAGAGGATACCCATGAAGAAGGCCTTGCCCACTGGCAGGCTGGCCTTGTAGGACGCGAAATAGAGCGCCGTGGCGCCAACCTCGCCCTTGCCCGACATGTAGTTCCCGGCAAGAAAGAGGAGCAACGCAAAGGCGATGCCGCCCACCAGATTGCCGAGCCAGACCGTCGACCAGACACGCATCACACGCCCGAAACCAAGGCGCCCCCCAGCCCAGCCCATGACCATCAGGCAGTCGCTGGTAAACAGTTGCGCGCCGGCAAGGACGACGAGCAAAAGGCCGAGCGAGAACGCGATGCCCATCAGCATGCGGGCGACACCGTAGGCCACCACGCCTTCGGAGCCGGCCACGGTGATCATGGCGAACATCCCGCCAATCCCGATGAAAGCACCGCCGAGGATGCCGAGCATGAACTGCAGCGACAAGGGCTGGAGTGCCTTCTTGGTGCCGGCTTTTTCCCAAGCCTGCGCCAGCGCATCGGGCATCAGCGGGGCAACCAACGAGACCGTCGGCGCCGTGCCGTAGTCGGCCAGGGGCTGGTCTTCACGCGCGCTCGCGTGCGCGTCAGGGGTGTTTTTTGCAACCTTTTTCAACATGTTCGGGTAGTTCCAGATAGATATACGGCGACACGGCCAGAAGCGGCCTTCGCCTAAAGAAACACTTAGCTCACCAGCAATCCCGCCGCACGGAAGGTCTTGCGCACCCTGTCAACTGCTTCGGGCGTCGGCGTTGGTTTGCCGGCAAGTTTGTAGTTGAGGCCGAGTTCGCGCCATTTGTGCTCGCCCATCTGGTGAAATGGCAGCACGTCGACACGGTCGATGTTGCCGAGGCTCGCGGCAAAGGTGGCCATCGACTCGACGTCGTCAAGGTTGTCAGTCAGGCCGGGAACGAGAACATAGCGCAGCCAAACGCGCTGGTCGCGGTGCGCCAGGCGCTCGGCAAAACGCACCGTTGGGTCAAGCGCGACGCCGGTCAGCGCCTTGTATTTGCTCTTGCGTGCGGCCTTGGCGTCGAGCAGCACGAGATCGACATCGTCGAGCAGGGCGTCGTCGGCCTTGTCGCCGAGGTAGCCGGAGGTATCGAGAGCGGTGTGCAGGCCCATCTCCTTGCAGCCGCGCAGGATGGCCTTGCAGAAATCCGGCTGAACCAGCGGTTCACCGCCGCTCAGGGTGACTCCGCCGCGACCACGGGCGAAGAAGTGACGGTACTTGGCGATGTCGGCGAGGATGTCGTCAACAGTGGTCAGCGTGCCGTCTTTCCGGTGCCAGGTGTCCGGGTTGTGGCAATACTGGCAGCGTAGCGGGCAGCCGGACAGGAAGAGGATGTAGCGGATGCCCGGCCCGTCGGTGGTGCCGAAGGTTTCGGTCGAATGCACCCAGCCTTCGGAAACGGCTAAATCCCGCGCCGCCTTTGCGGCGGTGCGGGACGGACATGCAGCAACTGTTGCTGTATCAGTGTCCGGCATGGAAGGTGCGGTTGATCACATCCAGCTGTTGCTCACGCGTCAGCTTTATGAAGTTCACCGCGTAGCCGGAAACACGCACCGTCAGTTGCGGATAAAGCTCCGGTTTCTCCATGGCATCGATCAGCGTCTCGCGGTCGAACACATTAACGTTGATGTGGTGACCGTTCTGCGCGAAGTAGCCATCGAGCAGGCCGGCGAGGTTGCTGATCCGCTCCTTCGGCAGCGCGCCAAGGGCGCTCGGGATCACCGTGAAGGTATAAGAGATACCGTCTTGCGAACAGTCGTACGGCAGCTTGGCGACGGAGGCCATCGAAGCGACGGCACCCTTGTTGTCGCGCCCGTGCATCGGGTTGGCGCCCGGTGCGAACGGTTCGCCGGCCTTGCGACCGCAAGGCGTGTTGCCGGTCTTCTTGCCGTAAACGACGTTCGAGGTGATGGTCAGCACCGACATGGTCGGCGTCGCATCGCGGTAAGCGCGCAGCTTCTTGAGGTAGCCCATGAAGGTCTCGACCAGCCACACGGCGATCGAGTCGGCGCGCTCGTCGTTGTTGCCGTAGGCCGGGTAGTCACCCTCGATCTTGAAGTCGGTCGCCAGGCCGCGCTCGTCGCGAATGATCGACACCTTGGCGTGACGCATCGCGGACAGCGAGTCGGTGACCACAGACAAACCTGCGATCCCGCAAGCCATCGTGCGCAGGATGTCGCGGTCGTGCAGCGCCATCTCGATGCGCTCGTACGCGTATTTGTCGTGCATGTAGTGGATGGAATTAAGCGACTTCATGTAGACCGTCGACAACCATTCCATCATCGGCAAGAGCTTGGCGACGACTTCGTCGTAGTTCAGCACGTCGCCGGCGATCGGCGCGGTCGCCGGGGCGATCTGCTCGCCGCTCATTTCGTCACGGCCACCGTTGATCGCGTATAGCATCAGCTTGCCGAGGTTGGCGCGGGCGCCGAAGAACTGCATCTGTTTGCCGATGCGCATGGCCGAGACGCAGCACGCGATACCGTAGTCGTCACCCCAGTACGGGCGCATCAGGTCGTCGTTCTCGTACTGCACCGAGCACGTGTCGATCGAGACCTTGGCGCAGAAGTCCTTGAAGCCCTGCGGCAGGTTCTCCGACCACAGCACGGTGAGGTTGGGTTCCGGGGCCGGGCCGAGGTTGTACAGGGTGTTGAGAATGCGGAAGCTCGATTTCGACACCAGCGAGCGGCCGTCTTCGCCCATGCCGCCGATCGACTCGGTGACCCAGGTCGGGTCGCCGGAGAAGAGCTGGTCGTAATCAGGCGTACGCAGGAAGCGGACGATACGCAGCTTGATCACGAGGTCGTCCATCATTTCCTGCGCTTGCTCTTCGGTGATCAGGCCGGCCTGCAAGTCGCGCTCGACATAGACGTCGAGGAAGGTGGTGATGCGGCCGATCGACATCGCGGCGCCGTTCTGTTCCTTGACTGCGGCGAGGTAAGCAAAGTAGGTCCATTGCACGGCTTCGCGCGCGTTGCTCGCCGGACGGGAAATGTCGTAACCGTACTTGGCGGCCATTTCCTTGAGTTCGGCCAGCGCACGACGCTGTTCGGAGAGCTCTTCGCGCAGGCGGATGACGTCCTCGCTGAAATCACGGCCGTCGAGCTCGGAGAATTCCTTCTTCTTGAAGGCGATCAGCGCATCGACGCCGTACAGCGCGACGCGGCGGTAGTCGCCGATGATGCGGCCGCGCCCGTAGGCGTCCGGCAGACCGGTGAGAATGCCCGACTTGCGGCAAGCCAGGATTTCCTTCGAGTAGACGTCGAAGACGCCGGCGTTGTGGTGCTTGCGGTACTTCGTCCAGATTTCGGAAACCAGCGGATCGGCCTTGAAGCCGTAGGCTTCGAGACCGCTCTCGACCATACGCAGGCCACCGTTCGGCATGATGGCGCGCTTCAACGGCGCATCGGTCTGCAGACCGACGATGACTTCGCGGTCGCGATCGATGTAGCCGGCGTCGTGCGCGACGATGGAGGACGGCAAATGGGTCGACACGTCGAGCACGCCGCCATTGGCCTGCTCCTTTTTGAGCAGTTCGGCCATCGTTTCCCAGAGCGCCTTGGTGCGCGCTGTGGCACCGGCGAGGAAGCTGTCGTCGCCGACGTAGGGCGTGTAGTTCTGGACGATGAAGTCACGAACATTGACTTCGGTGCGCCACGCGCCTTCGCTGAACCCTTCCCACGGGTCTTGGCGGGTCATCACGAAATGTGGTGCGTTCATTGGTTTCTCCTGTTTTTCGGCATGCAAATAAATCGGTGAAAATCGTTTAGCACGAAAGTGGCGCTCAGCGGAACTTTTGTCGAACCAGATGCTCTTAGTCGGCCCCGTCGCGAAAACAAACTGCGACACGCACCTGAACCAGAACCACACCGCATCCGTTTGCGCTCGTCAGGGACGACCGCAGGGGAAAGAAACAGAAGGGTTTGCGCGCATCTGGCAGGCGCTATCCGGCCGAAGCGAATCCGCGACCAGCGCGGTGTCCGTATCGACAATAGATCAGTGGGTGGTGTGCGCCTGCTCCTCTTTGGTCAAAACGACGTGTTCAACACGCGCCGAGTGGCCGCACGCGAGCGATTCATCCGGACCGGGGAAGCCGCATCGCGGCCAAGGTCTGACTTATCGCGCCTCGCCTTCAGACAATCGGGCGCTCAGCGCCCTAGGACGCTAATCAAGGCGCGCATTTTAGCACCATTTATTACGATGCGAACCCACGTCTCGCATCGTGGGAAAACGTATGCGGATTGGAAGGCGTGATTTTCGCCTTTCAGCCTTGCCTGCCGGGCACGAAACGCGACCCGAAAGCGAGCAGCGAGGCGCTGACGACAATGACCGAGAGCGCTACGGTCAATGAAGTGGCGTGGGCGAGTCCACCGATCAGCGGCGGGCCGATCATGAAGCCGGCGTAACCGATCGAAGTCACCGAAGCGATTGCAGCGGCGCGGCTGACGCCCGGCACGCGCGTCGCGGCGCTGAAGAGGACGGGAGCGACCGGCGCCAGTCCGGCGCCAACCAGCACGAAGCCGCCAAGTGCGATCCACGCGTTGCCGCTCAGCAGCACGACGGTCATGGCGACGGCAGCCGTCGTACCGCCGACCAGAAGCAGGCGCTTCTCGGAGAAGCGCTGACGCAGGTAATCACCAGAGAAGCGCGAGAGCGCCATTGCCGCCGAGAACGCGGCGTAGCCGAGCGCGGCCTGGTCGAGCGGCATGCCGACTTCCTGTTTGAGATAAAGCACCCCCCAGTCGTACATCACGCCTTCGGCGATCATGCCGGCGAGGATGAGCAAGCCGATGACGAGCAACAGTCCACGCGGCCACGCGAAGTTCTGCTTTGGCTCGTCGCTGGTCGAATGCGTGACGAGCATGCCGCGCGAGGCAACGACGATGACGACGGCGAGCACGCCGCTGATCAGGGCGAGTTGTTCGGCCGCCGGCATCCCGAGGCGCAGCAGGAGCGCGACGAGCGCGGCGCCGGCCATGCCGCCGGCGCTGAACATGCCGTGCAGGTTGCTCATGATCGGCTTTCCGCCGACGTGTTCGAGTTCGGTGCCGTCGGCATTGATCGAAACATCGAAGAGGCTCATCGACGCGCCGAGAATGAAGGCAATCGGCAGAAGCAACACGAAACCCGGCGCATGCAGCATGGCGGCCAGCGCCGCGCTGATCAGCAATCCGCCGATGAGGGCCGCGCCACGGGCGGTCAATCGCTCAACCACACGCCCGACAAACATCAGCGAAAAAAGCACGCCGAGCGCCACGAACAGCAGCACCACCGACAAGCTCACTTCGGTCAGAGCGAAATGCTGCTTGATCGACGGCACGTGCGCCCCCCAGGCTCCGGAAAGAATACCGAGCGAGGCGAATTGAACGCGGGTCGACCAGCGGGCGCGGACGAGCGAGCCGCTAAGAGGGGTAACGGGAAGAGCCAGTTTGGCGGTGTTGTTCATGGCGGGATCGAAGGGATTACTCGGGTCAGTTGCGGAGAAAGTGCCACAAAGCTTGGTTGTCTGTCGCGGGCGACACAAGCTTCAAGGATGCGAGATTAAGCTTCTTCCACCGCCCTCACCAGAACAAGCGCTGTCAAAAATCTTCAATCCAGCGAAAAAAACTTCGATCCCGCAACACCCTGATCTCAGGCGAACTCGATGATCACCTGATCGACGGCCAGGCTCTCGCCCGGCTGTGCGACGATGCGTTTGACCACGGCATCCTTCTCGGCCTTGAGGATGTTCTCCATCTTCATCGCCTCGATGATGCCGAGGCGTTCGCCGGCACGCACCTTCTGGCCTTCGTGCACCACGACTTCGCGCAGCAAGCCCGGCATCGGCGAGAGCAGATACTTCGACATGTCGGGCGCCGCCTTGACCGGCATCAGCGCCAGCAGCCGGTCGGCCTTGGCCGTCATCACGATGGCCTTCACCTGTTTGCCGAAGTGGCTGATGCGGTAGTCGAGCCCGGAACGCTCGATCTGTAAACAGATCGCCTGCCCATTGCATGTACCGTTGAAGACGAGGTCGCGGAACTGCCAATCGGAGACCAGATCGTAGCGCTTGCCCTCGCAAACGATCGAATAGCCACCCTCGATTTCGCCGAGCGTCATCGGGTAATGCGTCTCACCGATGAATACGACCCAGTTCTGCCCGACCTTGCGCGGGTGGCCGCCCATCTGGCCGCTGATCTGCACGGCGCGGTCGATGTAGCGGCGACGTGCGAACGCAGCTACAGCAGCGAGCAGCGCCGGATCGTCGTGCGGCACGTCGGCGGCGACGAAGCCGTTCGGGTATTCCTCGGCGATGAAGGCCGTCGTGAAGATGCCAGTGACGAAGCGCGGATGCTGCATCAGCGCGGCCTGGAAGGGAATGTTCGAACTGACGCCGCGGATCAGGAAGGCATTGAGCGCGTCGCGCATGCGTTCGACCGCTTGCTGGCGCGTATCGCCGTGGCAGATCAGTTTGGCGATCATCGAGTCGTAGTGCATCGAGATCTCGCCGCCTTCGTAGACGCCGGTATCGACGCGCACCTCGCCGCTTTCGGTCGGCGGCGGCTGAAAGCGCGTGATGCGCCCGGTCGACGGCAGGAAGCCGCGGAACGGATCTTCGGCGTTGATCCGACATTCGATCGCCCAGCCCTTCGGCTGAATATCCTCCTGCCTCAAGGCCAACGGCTCGCCGGCCGCGACGCGGATCATCTGCTCGACGAGGTCGAGGCCGGTAATCATCTCGGTGACCGGGTGCTCGACTTGCAGGCGCGTGTTCATCTCCAGGAAGTAGAAAGATTTGTCGGAGCCGACGACGAACTCGACGGTGCCCGCGCTCTGATACTTCACAGCCTTGGCCAAGGCCACCGCCTGCTCGCCCATCGCCTTGCGGATCGTCGCGTCGATGAACGGCGACGGCGCTTCCTCAACCACTTTCTGGTGCCGGCGCTGGATCGAGCATTCGCGTTCGAGCAGGTAGACGGTATTGCCGTGCGCGTCGGCGAGGATCTGGATTTCGATGTGGTGCGGGCCTTCAACGAATTTCTCGATGAACACCCGATCATCGCCAAAGCTCGCGCGTGCCTCGTTGCGGCAGGAGTCGAAGCCCTCGGCCGCCTCGGCATCGTTGCGCGCGACGCGCAATCCCTTTCCGCCACCGCCGGCCGAAGCCTTGATCATCACCGGATAACCGATGCCTTTGGCGATTTCAACCGCATGCCCAGAATCGGCGATGGCATCGTTGTAGCCGGGAATCGTGTTGACGCCGGCGGCAATCGCCAGCTTCTTCGACTCGATCTTGTCGCCCATCGCGGCGACCGAGTAATGCTTGGGGCCGATGAAGACGATCCCGTTTTCTTCCAGCCGACGCGAGAACTCCTGGTTCTCGGACAGAAAGCCATAACCCGGATGCACAGCTTCGGCACCGGTCTGTTTGCACGCCGCAATGATCTTGTCGATGGCGAGGTAGGAGTCCTTCGACGGCGGCGGGCCGATGCACACCGACTCGTCGGCCGAGAGTACGTGCAGCGCGTCGCGGTCGGCTTCCGAATAAACGGCGACGGTGGCGATGCCCATGCGCTTCGCCGTCTTGATGACGCGGCAAGCGATCTCGCCGCGGTTGGCAATCAGGATTTTCTTGAACATGTCTATGAACCTCTCTTGACGCAGCAAATCCCGGACATTCGTCTCAGCGACTCGCCACGCAACGTTCTGTGCGTTGAATGCGTTGGGGGCTTACAGCGGAATATTGCAGTGCTTGCGCCAGGGATTCTCGAGCTGCTTGTCGCGCAGCATGGCCAGCGAGCGGCAGATCCGCTTGCGCGTTTCGTGCGGCATGATCACGTCGTCGATGAAGCCGCGCGCCCCGGCGACAAACGGATTGGCGAACTTGGCCTTGTACTCGGCCTCACGCTGCGCCAGCTTCTCGGGATCGCCCTTCTCCTCGCGGAAGATGATCTCGACAGCCCCCTTCGGCCCCATGACGGCAATCTCGGCCGACGGCCAGGCGAAGTTCACGTCACCGCGCAGGTGCTTCGACGACATGACGTCGTAAGCACCACCGTAGGCCTTGCGCGTGATGATGGTGACCTTGGGCACCGTGCACTCGGCGTAGGCGTAGAGCAGCTTGGCGCCGTGCTTGATGATGCCGCCGTATTCCTGCGCGGTACCGGGCATGAAGCCGGGCACGTCCACAAAAGTAACAACCGGAATGTTGAAGGCGTCGCAAAAGCGCACGAAGCGCGCTGCCTTGGTCGAGCTCTTGATATCAAGACAACCGGCCATCACCAGCGGCTGATTGGCGACGATACCGACCGGCGAGCCATCCATGCGCCCGAAGCCAATCACGATGTTCTTCGCAAAATCCGGCTGCAGTTCGAAGAAATCACCGTCATCGACCGTCTTGAGGATCAGTTCCTTGATGTCGTACGGCTTGTTCGGATTGTCCGGAACCAGCGTGTCGAGCGAATAGTCGATGCGGTCGGCCGGGTCCTGCGCCGGCCAGACTGGCGGCTTCTGGCGGTTGCTGCCGGGGATGAAGCCCATCAGGCGGCGCACGATCATCAGCGCCTCGACGTCGTTCTCAAAGGCGAGATCGGCAACGCCGGACTTGCTGGTATGGCACACGGCGCCGCCCAGCTCCTCGGCCGTCACTTCCTCGTGCGTCACGGTCTTCACGACTTCCGGACCGGTGACGAACATGTACGACGAGTCCTTGACCATGAAGATGAAGTCGGTCATCGCCGGGCTGTAGACAGCGCCACCAGCGCAAGGCCCCATGATCAACGAGATCTGCGGGATGACACCCGAGGCGAGCACATTGCGCTGGAACACGTCGGCATAACCGCCAAGAGAAGCGACACCTTCCTGGATGCGCGCACCGCCCGAGTCATTGATGCCGATCACCGGCGCACCCACCTTGATCGCGTGGTCCATCAGCTTGCAGATCTTCTCAGCGTGCGTCTCCGAGAGCGCGCCACCAAACACCGTGAAATCCTGCGAGTAAACAAACATCAACCGACCGTTGATCGTGCCGTAGCCCGTCACCACGCCGTCACCCGGAATCTGCTGTTCGGCCATGCCGAAGTCGGTGCAGCGATGCTCCTTGAACATATCCCACTCTTCGAACGAGCCGGTATCGAGCAAGAGCTCGATGCGTTCGCGGGCGGTCAGCTTGCCCTTGGCGTGTTGGGCGTTGATGCGTTTCTGTCCGCCACCCAGACGGGCAGCCTCGCGCTTCTCCGCGAGCTGACGGATGATGTCGTGCATGGAACTCTCCCTGTTGAGTTTAGGGAGATTCTGACTGCACGCGCGGCGAGCAGTTCCATGCGAAATGAAATTGGAAACCTCGGGCGAAGGGGTTTGCTGAAACGCTGGGTTCCGCGCCTGACGCGCGGGCGTCCTTTCTTTTGCTTCGCCTGTACGGACCGGAGAGATGGTTGACGACTGTGCGGAGACATCGGTGACACATTCAGCCTGTCGCGAGCGGGACACCGGCCACCAACGCCAACGCCACGCAGGTCGAACGCATCACGGCAGCGTTCATTCGGGTGAATCGCGTATAACACCGGTTCGTCCGGCTCCGGTCGCTGTGCGTTGTTGCGAGCCGCGGATCAGCCCCGCATCGCGAACCAAACGCCGACAAAGGCCCAGACGCAGGCCCACCACTTGATCGGTATCCAGAACATGTCGTGCCGCCGAACGAGGTGTATCTCGTTTCCGGTTTCCTTGTCGATGACGGCCCTGGCGTTCTTCGTTTCGTAGGCCTCGAACCACCTGCCGAGAAACCAGCAGGCGGCCGCCGAAGCCCACATGCCGACCAGCCAGACCCAGCCGTTGGCTTCGCGGTAGTGTTTGAAGCCTTCGGGAATGCCGTACCAGGCGTCGGTTGCCTGTTCCATGCCGACGTTGCACGCAGCGGTGACGAGCAGCGCGAGGACACCCCAGCCGCGCCAGATGATCATTTTCTTCTCCCGCTGGAGGTGGTTTCCTCAACGCCGTCTTTTGCGGCGCGCCTGTTCTTGAAGTTTTCAAGAACGGCATCGACTGCCAGGCCCACGCATCCTGATACCAGGAACAGGCAGAGATTTGGCCAGTGGAAGCCGTTGTTTATGTTCAGCACGACTTTCCCGACGACAAAGTAGAAAAACAGCCCTGCGACAAATCCCGCGCTTCCCATCTTTTCTCCCATTCACTCAGTCTGTTTGTCTTGCCGCCTCTTCCCGCGCGCGGCGGCGGTCAGTCGAATTCGATCTGGGCGTCGCCATCCGCCAGGAGTTTCAACTTGTCGTCCGGCATGCCGATGATCCTCAGGCGGCCGAGAATTTCCGGCGGCATCGGGTCGTAGATGAAGTACTCGCTACCGTTGTTTCGCCTGACCAGTTTGCCGGTGATCGACAGCGAGTCTCCCGACAGTCCGCCCTTGTAGTAAGCTTTGACACTGGCACTGAACGGGCCGCCCGACTTCTGGCAGTCGTGGGAAATGACCGATGCCGACGGATCGGCGCCCAATAGCGGCCCGGTGATGTTCGCCACGCGAAAGTCGGCGCGCGAACTGACGAAGGAGTTGATGGCGTCGGCTTGCGCCTGCGACTCCCGCCGCGCCTGCGCTTCGCGCTCCTCGCGGCGTTGTTGCTCGAGCCGCTCGGTCTCGGCCTGCATCAGCGCGACGCGGCTCGCTTCTTCCTGCTCCTGCCGGGACTTCTCGGCCGCGAGGCGCTGATTCTGCATCTCCGTCTCCAGGCGCAGTCTCTCGATCTGCAGGCGCCGGAGTTCCTTCTCCTCGGTTGATTCACACCCGGGAAGCGTCGCCAGCATCGACGCAATGATCATTGCCACGGAAAACGCTCTTGCTGCCATCAGCCGCTGCTCCCTGGAGTTGTCGATGAATCGATGTGTTTCTTTCAAACTGTTCACCATATTCCGAGATCGGCGAGCCAGTCCCGTTTCCCATTACGCTTGAAGTTCTTCTGCACCCAGCCGGAATCGATCGATAACTTCACCAGGAAGCCGGGCAGCGCTTTCTTGTCCACCGGGCGGCTCGACGAAATGCCTCTCAGGACGATATCGGCCAGCGTGACGGTTCCCTTCCGGGTGTCCTGAAAAACAAAGTTTGGTGGTTCAAGATGAAATACGATCTTTTCACCGAACGGCAGATCTATCCTGATTTGCTGGCCTTCCGGCAGTTTCTTCCGGTAATCGCCGCCGTTGCAAAGGGAATACCCCCTTGCTGCGGCGTAGTCGGCCAGGGCTTCCGCCAGATCGAGCGGCGAGCCGTGGATTTCATAAAGCGCGCGCACGATCTCATCGAGTTGCTCCGCGGGGAACCAGAACAATCCGTCGATTTTCATCTGGTCTTCGCCCCGGCACGTCCCTGGGCGGCTAGATATCCTCGCTGTCCCGCCCGGTGCCCATTGCCTCCACGGCGTGACACCATGATTCCGGCCAGGCCAAGACCAAGCAAAGCCATCGCCCCCGGTTCCGGAATGCTGGTGCTCCGATAGAGCAGCTCGCCGTGCTTGCTGAACGCGGCGTATTCCGATGCCGGCGCATCGTTGAAGAAGAAGTTCCTCATGCTTTCGCCGGCCCAGATGTATCGGCCATCCGCTTCCTTCTGGTCGAGCCAGTAGAAATTGACGTACTCATCCGCAGTACCGAACAGCGATTCGAAGCTGCCCATGCGCGGATCACCGTATTCGATACTTGGTTCGCCGGTGCCGGTTTCGAATCCGTTGCAGACGAATCGCGAGCCATCGCCGGCATCGCAATAGCGCTCCAGCAACAGGCCGGCATCCCACTCCTGCCGGGAAATGTTGCGTCCAGTCCAGCCGGCGTTGGTCGTCCACGCCTGGATGTTTGGCGCCGAATTCGTCACGCCGAAAGCGACGATGTCCGTGCCCAACGGCAGGCTGTTGGAAATGCTGTATTCCGTTTTGTCGAGCGTGCCGTTTTCACGGTAGAGCGGCGTTTCCGTCATGACGACGGGCAGAGCGATGGCCTGGGCGGCGCCGGCGAGCAGCAGGAACGCCAGGCCGAGGGCATGTTTGCCGATTTTCATGCGGTTTCCTTTCGTATGCGCATCGGGTGTCTTGCGGGCTTGGGAATGCTTGTCGGGGCGCAGCATCGGTACCGGTTACTGGTTTTCTCCGGCTTCGGTTCCGGCTTCCTCATTCGATTGCGCCGCGGCCGTCATCGCCTGGCGCATCGCGAGAAGCCGGCTTTCGTCCTCGCTTCCGCCCATGGCAAGGCTGGCCGCGGCTTCATAGAGCTGCGCGGCCCTGGCGAAGGCGCCGGCCTGGAACGACTCGTCGCCAAGTTTTTCGTAACGCGCCATGCATTTCGGCGTGGCGTCGAGAACGTCGACGAGCTGTTTCAGCGTCAGCGGCGCCTTGATGTCGACGAGGTTGTCGCCGACCACGAGCGCGCGATCGAATGAGTATTCGTTGTGCAACCGGCTGATTTCGGCCTGGTCGGCGCTTGCCGTGCTGTCATGCAGCATGAACGCATCGTCGCAGACCTTTTCCGTTTCCCTGGACTTCAGCGCGGATATCAGGGCCTGGACTGCCTCCTGATCCCGCCTGGCCACAACGTCCGTGGGAAAGAGCGTGAAGTCGTTCACCACCATGGTGCTGGTCGTCGCCACGAACATTTCAAGGGCCACGACCAGCGCGGCAAAAAGACCAAGCACGCAACCGACCAGGATCTTCAGCCCCTTCGTCGGCATCAGGAAACGGCGCAGCAGCACGAAGATTGCAATGGGAACGCCGGCGAGCAGGATCACGTCGGCAACGCCGGCCCAGATGCCGTAGACGGAGATCGACTCAAGCCCATACTGCGGAAAGAAATGTCCCGAGCTGAAGGCTGAGTCATCGAGGAAGAAAAGGACGAGCGCGCACACCAGAACCAGCGCGGCAAGACAAATCAGCCACCTGACCAGACCGTTCAATACCGGACGCATCGTTTTTCCTTTCGTTGGTTGTCCTTGGCCCGGGGCTCGGACTCCGTGGCCGTTCGCAGAGTGTTTGAATCATAAATGAATTTATGTTTCAAATAAGGAACTTTTTCACATCTCACCCGCCTTCCTGTCCGCTCTGGCAAAATAGACGGGCGTTATTCCGGTTGTGTCAGCGATGCCAGCGATGTCGAATCCCGTTCCATTCCATTCCGAAGCCTTTTCCCTGGAAGTGGCCCACCGTCTCGGGCAGCTGATGTCCGAGCGGGGCACGCCGGCACATCAGCAGGTCAGCCTACTGACACAACTCTGCGGGCTTTCACCGAGCCAGGCGCGGCGCAAGCTGCAGGGTGCCCATTGGTCGTTTGCCGAGGTGCTTGCGGTTGCGCGCCATTGCGAAACGTCGGTCGATGCCCTGTTTCCCGAATTGAGCGCAGCTGCCGGCAACCCTGATCTGATCAGCGAATTGCCGACGACGAGCTGGCTGGAAGTTGACGTGCAGCTCGGGGCGTTCAAGGGGAACGGCGAGGCCCGGCTTGGCATGCGCGCCGGCGTGCCGGTCGACGCCGGCACCCTGATCGCCGTGCAGGAGGAGGCCGGCTGGCGCGTCGGCACGCTCGACGATCTCGGCGAAAACTACCGGCCGGATCAGCAGTTCCTGGTGGATGAATTGCTCATCCATGCGCCGCAGTCGCAATTGAAGCGCATCGCCATTCTCGACGACGACGCGTCGCTGGCCAGCAGCCTCGCCGAGTGGTTCAACGAGGCCGGCTTTGCCGCCACGGCATTCACCGCCGGGCAACAACTGCTTACCGCTGGCGTCGGGCAGTTCGACGGCTTCGTCGTTGATTACGTGCTGGCCGGTGAATCGTCGCAGTCGGTCATCGACGCGATCCGGCAACGCCTGCCGGAGGCGCCGGTGCTGCTGCTGACCGGCAAGCTGCGCGACGCGACGGTTTCCGAAGCCGAGCTGATGGCCGTGTTGCGCAGCAGCCGCGTCACGTTCTTCGAAAAACCCGTGCGTCCCGGCGTGCTCGCTGCGGCGCTGCTGAACCATTTCGACCAGTTGGCCCGACCGGCCGCATGATCCGTCGCGTCGAACCTCCGGGACCGGCGTCGCCCGAATCCCGACAGGATGCCCGCCACTACGGCTGGGTGTTCTTCGCACTCTCGCTGAGCAATGGCCTGCTCGGTTATCTCGACGCGCAGGACAATCTGACGACGCGCTGGGACGACTGGTCGTTCCCGTTGATCATGGGGCTGTACTTCGTCGCCTCGGTCGTCGTTACCGTGCGCCCGCGCTGGATCGAGCCAACGTTCCTGATGGCCCTGTTCCCGACGACGATCTACCAGGTCGGCATCGTTTACCTGTCCATCCACGGAGCCGACGCCGCCAGCTATTACTCGGCGGCGTCCGGCACGTCGTACTTTCCGTTCCTCTATGTCGGCCTGTTCATCGTCAGCGCCAGGCGGGCGACGCTGTACAGCACGCTACATTTCGGCGCCTTCTGCCTGCTGGCGGTCTACAACTGGATTTCGCTGCACGGGATACCGGTAACGCCGCTGCGGACGCAGTCCGAGCACCTGTTCAACGCCATTCTGCTGTCGCACCCGATCTACATCCTCGCCTTGCGCTACATCGTCAGGCTGAGGGAGCGCCTGCATGCCACGCAGCAGACGATCTTCGAGAACAAGGCGACATTCCTGTCGATGCTGTCGCACGAAATCCGCAATCAGTTGCAGACCATCGTGATCGCCATCGACCTCCTCGACATGCGCCTGCGCAAACCGGAGAACCGCAAGTCGCTACGGCGCCTGCAGGCGTCGACCGAGCAGTTGCAGGTTTATCTGCGCGATGTCAATGAGCTGACGAAGCTCGAAAACCCGTCGCTGATGTTCGAATACGAGCCGTTCTCGCCGCACGAGTTGCTGCTCGACATCGGCGACGAATGGACGGCGCGGGCGGAGGCAAAGGGCATCGAGCTGCTGGTGGCGTCGCCGCCGGGGCCGCAGGCCGGGGCGAATTTCAGCAGCGACCGGGCGCGTCTGCGGCAGATCGTCAGCAACCTCGTCAGCAACGCCATCAAGTACACGCCGGCAGGCAAGGTTGTGCTGAGCGCGGCGATGACGGGCGACGAGTTGCGGATCGGGGTCAGCGATACCGGCATCGGCATCGACGCCGAGCATCACCGCCGGATTTTCCTGCCGCACGTGCGGGTGGCCGGCAATGAAGAAGAAACCGACGGCTCCGGTCTCGGCCTGGCGATCGTCGAAAAGTTGTCGCAAAGCCTGGGCGGGCGCCTCGAACTGCACAGCGAACGTGGCCGGGGCTCAACGTTTGCCGTCATCCTGCCGCAAAGGTTCGGCGGGGCCATCATCGTGCCCGCCCACGCCGGGCCGCCTGCGGGCATTTGAGGCGCTCGCCCAGGCATGACCGGTTCGCCACGGTGATTGCCGCGTATGGCTCGCTCCGGCCGGGATGTCCTTTTCAGTCAATCCGACAGGTATATCTCCCGTCTGTCGGCGACACGCCAATCGTTGCACAATGACAATGAATATGCCCCGGCATTGCAGGCCCGACCGCGACGATGCCGACCGGCTGCGGAAGAAGTTCTACGCCCTGGCAAAGAGCGTTCTCGTTTGACCAGCGCGGCCGGTGGCTTGGGCCACGAGCGGCGTAGCGGCTGTCGCCAGCCGAACGTCGCGATTGCGCCGGCCATCACCTGGAACAGGATCATCGCCACGGCCGAGCCTAGCCAGCCGCGCGCGGTCACCTCTGCCTACAACTAAGCCCTCAGGAAAGCAAGCAGCTTCTGCGCCGCCGCACCAGGCGTCGCGCTTCCTTCGCCAACCTGTTTCGACAGCACCGGCAGCGCCGCATGCACATCCGGATGGCTACGGAAGAGATGATGCAACCCACTCTCGATCAGGCTCCACATCCAGGCCAGCGCCTGCTTCTTGCGCTTGCCTTCGAACTCACCGCTCAGCGTCATCGCCGTGCGGTAGTTTTCGATTTCAGCCCAGAACGCGGCCACTCCATCCTTCTTCAAGGCACTGACGTTGATGACCGGCGGACGCCAGTTCGGCGAATTGGGGCGCAGCATGTGCAGTGCCTGTTTCCATTGCGCACGCGCAACGGCGGCGGCGCGCGGATCGATGTCGCTCTTGTTGATGGCGACGAGATCGGCGATCTCGACGATGCCCTTCTTGATCGCCTGCAGGTCGTCGCCGGCGTTGGGCAATTGCAGGAGGGCGAAAATGTCGACCATGCCGGCAACCGTCGTCTCGCTTTGTCCAACGCCCACCGTCTCAACGAGAATGACGTCGTAGCCGGCTGCCTCGCAGGCGAGCATCGCTTCGCGCGTCTTCTCGGCAACACCGCCTAGCGAGCCGGCCGACGGACTGGGACGAATGAACGCTTCTTCGCGCTGGCACAGCGACTCCATGCGCGTCTTGTCACCGAGGATCGAGCCGCCGGAAACGGAAGATGAAGGATCGACGGCCAATACAGCCAGCTTGTGACCCTCGTCGATCAGGTAATTGCCGAGCGCTTCGATGAAGGTCGACTTGCCGGCACCCGGCACGCCCGAAATGCCGACGCGAATCGCGTTGCCCGTGTGCGGCAAGAGCGCGCCCATGACCTTCTGCGCGCGCGCCTGATGATCGTCGCGCGTCGACTCGATCAGCGTGATCGTCTTGGCCAGCGCCCGACGCTGCTTGGCAATGACGCCATCCACCAGTTGCTGGTCGGCGGGATCCAGCGCGCCGGCGGTCGAAATACTTCCTTCCATGTGCTGCCAACTCCAAAACAGGAAACGCATCACTATAAAACAACGCCGGCGAGCGCCGGCGTTGGGGATGCTTGAAGTCGCCACACCAGCACGCGCTGGCGCGGCGATTCGGTGAGGCGCTTAAGCCTTGACGGCCTTGCTGATCTCTTCCAGCACCTTGCGGGCGGAATCCTCGATACGCGTACCCGGGCCGAAGACTGCCTTGGCGCCGCCAGCAAACAGGGCATCGTAGTCCTGCGCCGGGATGACGCCGCCGGCGAAGACGATGATGTCGTTAGCGCCTTGATCCTTCAGCGCCTGCACGAGTTGCGGAACCAGGGTCTTGTGGCCGGCGGCCAGCGACGAGCAGCCGATGGCGTGCACGTCGTTCTCGATCGCTTGGCGAGCGGCTTCTTCCGGGGTCTGGAAGAGCGGGCCGACGTCGATGTCGAAGCCGAGGTCGGCGTAGGCCGTGGCCACCACCTTGGCGCCGCGGTCGTGGCCGTCCTGGCCGAGCTTGGCGATCATG
>ERZ650312.62-NODE-62-length-45684-cov-12.064520_pt1 | contig 45684 bp, 39 predicted proteins | sample MGYA00376248_ERZ650312 | MGnify/ENA primary metagenome ERZ650312 (study PRJEB26733, sample SAMN07839316) | wastewater metagenome | biome: urban; feature: wastewater treatment plant; material: waste water | place: USA: North Carolina | collected 2016-07-28 ... | reverse complement strand
AAGGATTTAATCATTAAGCAGCATTGGATGGCTGCGTCGGAGTAGGTTTGATTTCTTCCTTGTTTACCTTTTTCTGAAGCATACCATTGCGTAGCAGGATCGAACCAAATGGCAATATTTCTCCGATTAATGAGAGCTCGGTTATATGATCACCAATGGGTTGTACGATAAATTTTAGGTGTAGGTTTATTCATTTGAAAATTGTATTGTGGGATAAGCCTCTTAGAGATAGGTTTGTGCAACAAAACCAATTTTTAGTAAGATGTATAACGTTAAATATTAGCTTTGCGATGCCAAACAGATTTTATTTTAATCTTTATATGCAATTTGGGGAATTTGATGCTTAAAAAAGGGATATATCAACATTATAAAGGGCAGTTATATCAAGTACTGCATGTGGCAACACACAGTGAAACCCAAGAAAAATTGGTGGTTTATCAATGCTTATATGGCGATTATTCTATTTGGGTCAGACCGGTTGATATGTTCACAGAGAGTATTACTTTGGATGACGACCGTGAACTGGAACGCTTTAAATTGATTCAGGAAGTGCAATAAATATTTGAGGTCATTTACCAATCTAAAACGATCCAATCTATTTTAGATTGGATCGTTGTGTAGATGTGCAAAGTTTAATGAAATAAATTATTGAATGGAAATACGGTTAAAGCTTAAATCGTATGCTAAATATTTACTCACAAAAGCTGCTTTATCACTGCGTCTTAATAAGTTGTCATAAATAAATTGTGGTACAGGATGGAATAAATCCCCAGAGCCATTTTCGTAAAATATTTTTAAATAACGTGAAGATGCACTGTATGTCCAGGATGTCACGGCAAGTGTTTTACTCATAAGCAACTCCTTTATCTTTTTATATTATTTTTCACAGAATAAATCTGCTTATTTTGAACATAAGTGAAGTGCTTGCTAAAAAGTATTACAGAATTGTAAATCTCAGATTTATTGGATTTTTAAGCGTATTTTGACCAAAAATAAAAAAGATAAATAGAAGCGTGTTGCAGAAGTTCTTTTTCGCTTCAGCGATATAAAAGAGGAGGTGCTCCTGCACATTATTGCTACATTTTCATGATTTGTGGCATAAAAAACCACGCAAGGTTGCGTGGTTTTTTGAGTGGTTTAATCTAAAACTTAGATTTTACCTACTAGGTCAATAGATGGTGCTAGAGTTGCATCACCTTCTTTCCATTTAGCTGGGCATACTTCACCTGGGTGAGCGTGAACGTATTGAGCTGCTTTAACTTTACGAAGTAGTTCTTGAGCATCACGGCCAATACCGCCAGCATTGATTTCGATGATTTGGATTTTTCCTTCTGGATCAATCACAAAAGTACCACGGTCAGCAAGACCAGCAGATTCAATTAATACTTCGAAGTTTTTAGAAAGCGTCCAAGTTGGATCGCCAACCATTACGTATTGGATTTTTTTGATTTCTTCTGAAGAATCATGCCAAGCTTTGTGCGTGAAGTGCGTGTCAGTAGAAACTGCATAGATTTCAACGCCTAATTTTTGGAATTCTGCATAGTTGTCTGCAAGGTCACCAAGCTCTGTTGGGCAAACGAAAGTGAAGTCAGCAGGGTAGAAGAATACTACAGACCATTTGCCTTTAAGGTCAGCTTCAGTTACTTCAATGAATTGACCGTTGTGGTATGCATTTGCTTTAAATGGTTTAACTTCAGTATTAATTAAGCTCATCATTGTCTCCATGATTAAGGTTTGTGTTTCGTTAGCAATAGAGTATCTAATTTTGTTTTATTGCTGAAATGGTATTTTTACATTACTAGCATCGGAAAAACAAATGAGTATGTAAAAAGCGTAGATTTTCATCACAGCATTATTGAGTCTTTATTAGGCCTCAAAATGATGATGATTGAATGACAACCTATTTTCTCAGGTTCAAATAAAACCTATTTCAGCAATTGGTGAACTTACATCTATATGGGGATGCTATTTTGAAATTCAAGGGTGGATTGAAAACTTTTTAAATGCGCATTCTAAATCACTGTTCTTTCGCTCAAAGGCATTACAGCGTAAAATACTCGTTTGTGTTTTGGTTAGGAAGCGTATTCTGTGCAGAGTCATTTAAATGTAGACCACCTCGTTTTGGCGCGTGATCGTCATCGTTTAAATCGACTACGAAAAGGCAAAGATGCCAATCCAAAGCAATATCAGGAATTATTCGAAAAATCTAATTTAAAAGTGTTGGCGCGCGCGCAGCGCATTCCGAATATCAAGTTGAATCAAGATTTACCTGTGACTCAATCTGCAGAGCAGTTGATTGCTGCAATTCAGCAACATCAGGTCATTATTGTGGCGGGTGAAACAGGTTCAGGAAAAACCACACAGCTACCACAAATTGCCATGTTGGCAGGTCGTGGTTTAACGGGGTTAATTGGTCATACTCAGCCACGACGTCTTGCTGCGCGTAGTGTATCCCAGCGTATTGCTGAAGAAGTTGGCGAAAAGTTGGGCGAGTCCATCAGCTTTAAAGTTCGCTTTAATGAACAGGGTTCACAAGATTCAATTGTCCGTTTAATGACCGATGGTATTTTGTTAGCAGAGCTTGCTAATGACCGTTTTTTAAATAAATACGACACCATTATTATAGATGAAGCGCATGAGCGTTCTTTAAATATTGACTTCATCATGGGCTATTTAAAGCAACTCTTGCCGCGTCGACCTGATCTAAAAGTCATCATCACTTCTGCAACTTTAGATGTGCAGCGTTTCAGTAATTACTTCAATGGTGCCCCAATTTTTGAGGTCGAAGGTCGCAGCTATCCTGTCGAAGTGCGTTATCGTCCAATTTCTGAATTAAGCATTGGTGGGAGTGATGATGATGAATTTGATGACTTTGAAGAAAACTTGCCACGCGCAGTGGTGCAAGCGGTAGAAGAATGTTTTGCCGATGCACAGGAAAAAGGTCATCCCGAGCATGCCGATATTCTCATTTTTGCCAGTACCGAACAGGAAATTCGGGAACTGCAAGAAACCTTATACAAACATGGGCCACGTCATACTGAAATTTTACCGTTGTATGCGCGTTTGGCTTTGGCAGAACAACAAAAAATCTTTAATCCTTCAGGTGGTGGACGTCGCATTATTATTGCCACCAACGTCGCCGAAACAGCACTTACTGTACCCAATATTCGCTATGTGATTGATAGTGGTTTTGCACGTATTTCACGTTATAACTATCGCTCACGGGTGCAGCGCTTACCGATTGAAGCAGTATCTCAGGCAGCAGCGAATCAGCGTAAAGGACGTTGTGGTCGTATTGCGCCAGGTGTCTGTATTCGCCTGTATTCCGAAGAAGATTTTTTAAGTCGCCCAGAGTTTACCGAACCTGAAATCAAACGCACCAACTTGGCATCGGTCATTTTACAAATGCAAAGTTTGGGCTTGGGCTCGCTCGAAGATTTTGATTTTATTGAGCCACCAGATCATCGATTGGTCAATGATGGTCGTAAGCTGTTGATTGAACTGGGTGCGATGATTGAGAAGGGGAAAGCCCCTCTTATAGAAAGAATGAATAGCTCTGCTTCGCAAGAGGGAGATTCAAACCCCAACACTACCGCTAAATCCAGTTCTAATAAAGGCGAGCTTCAAGGCAGCAGCTTAACCAAAATTGGTCAGCAAATGGCAAAAATGCCGATTGATCCACGACTGGCACGCATGATTTTAGGCGGTGCGCATTTTGGGGTATTAAATGAAGTCTTGATTATTGTAGCGGCATTGGCCGTACAAGACCCGCGCGAACGTCCTGCAGACAAGCAAATGCAAGCCGATCAAAAACATGCTTTGTTCCGTGAAGCAGATTCCGACTTTTTATTTTATCTAAAGCTTTGGGAAACTTTACACGAAAACCGTGACGGCATGAGTGAAAACAAACGTCGTAATTTTGCCCGCCAGCATTTTTTAAGTTGGCTACGTTTACGTGAATGGAAGAAAACCCATGAACAATTGGTGGATTTGGCGCGTGGCTTAAATCTGTCTTTTAATGAAAAAAAAGCCAGTTATGAAAATCTGCATCGGGCGTTATTAACAGGTTTGCTCTCTTTTATTGCTAATAAAACCGATGAGCGCAATGTGTTCATGGCGGTGCGCCAACAAAAAGCGCGTATTTTCCCTGCATCGACTTTGCATAAAACCAATACCCCGTGGGTTATGGCATTTGAGATGGTAGAAACTTCGCAAGTGTATCTGCGCACCTTGGCAAAAATTGAACCTGAATGGATTTTATTGGCCGCACGTGATTTGCTGAAGCATCATTATTTTGAACCACATTGGTCTAAAAAAGCAGGTGTGGTGAATGCCTATGATCAGATTTCGCTGTTTGGTTTGATTATCGAGCCAAAACGTCCTGTAAATTACGAAAAGGTCGATCAGCAAGCCGCACATGAAATTTTCTTGCGCGATGCGTTAACCACAGGCAACTTAGGTATTGCGCCTCCATTTTTAAAACACAACCTGCTTAAACTAGAAGAAGTTGAACGGGTTGAAGATAAATTACGTCGTCGTGATTTGGTAGTCGATGAAGAAACTATTTATCAATTTTATGCTGCCAAAGTACCAGCAGAAGTGGCAAGCCGACGTGCCTTTGAAGATTGGCGTGCTACGGTTGAGCCGCAAAATCCACGTTATTTATTTGTGGAAGATGATGCCCTTTGGTTGAATGATCGCCCGACCACGCAGCAATTTCCTGACTATTTACGTAATGGTGAGCTGCGCTTAGCGGTCAGCTACCGTTTTGACCCAAGCCATGATGAAGATGGTGCAACCGTTAAAATTCCCGTGCAAGCCTTGGCACAAGTTGATGAAAATATCTGGTCGTGGGGCATTCCAGGCTGGCGTGAAAATTTAATTGAAGCCTTGCTCAAAACCTTGCCGAAGGAAAAGCGTCGTCATTTGGTGCCTATTCCAGACACAGCCCGAAAATTGCGACAACGTGTCGATGCGGTAAATTTACGTGAGCATATTTTTAGCTATTTGGCATTTCAATTACGTGCAGAGCAGATCAGCGAAAAAGACTTTAGCTTCGAGCGGGTAGATGCGTATTTATTGCCGTTCATTAAAGTGTTAGATGAAAAAGGGCGGGTGATTGAACAAGGTCGTGATTTATCTGAATTAAAAGCGCGTTGCCATACCGAGACGCATAGTCCTGTAAAGCAGTTGCACGGAGAATTTCAAACCTTTCCTGAACGATTTGTATTCGAAGCCTCGCAAAAAGTTACGGGCGTAGTGGTTAAGCAATATCAGGCGTTGGTACCAAGCAAAGCATTTGCAGAACTTTTACCAAAAGATGAATCGGGTGTGGTGATTCAAACCTTCAATGATCAGAGCGAGGCGATTCGTCAGCACCGTGAAGGGGTGATTCGTTTGCTGTATGTGCAATTGGGTGATTTATCACGCCAACTGAAAAAACAAATTGCCAAACCGTTGGCTTTGGCGTATTCACCTTTGGGTGATAAAGCTCAACTTGAGCAAATGTTGATCTATGCAACCTTGCAAAGCATTATTTGTGACTTGCCAGTCAATCTGAAAGAGTTTCAAAATTTGCAGCTTGAGGTAAAAAAGTCTTTCCTCAGTCATGGTCAAACGACACTGCGTATCTTTAATGAAATTTATATTGCTTGGCAAGACATCCGTCGTCAGCTATTGATGCTTGATGAAACAATTTTTGCCAAAAATATAGATGATATTGAAGATCAGCTGGACTTAATGCATCTGGCAGACTTTGTGTATAGCAAGCCTGTAGAGGTGTGGAGCGAATATCCGCGCTATTTGAAAGCGTTGTTATTACGTTTAGACCGCTTACCCAACAACTTGCAAAGAGACGATGCTGCCATCGCCCAAATTGACCCTTGGATGGACAAATTGTTTAAACACAAACAAGATGCCCGACTCAAGGAATTGTACTTTATGGTGGAAGAATTACGCATATCGCTGTTCTCTCAACCCATGAAAACCAAAATGCCAATTTCTGCAACTCGGCTGCAAAAAGTATGGGAAAAGCTCGGAATCAGTTAAGATATAAGTAATTTCTAGAAGGAGTTTTACATGGGCATTCGCATTACAGGTACTGGTCTTTATCACCCAGAAGATGTTATTACCAATGAAGAGTTGGTCGAAAGTTTAAATGCTTATGTGGAACAGTATAATCAGCAGAATGCTGACAAAATTGCAGCAGGTGAGCTAGAAGAACGTCGTGGCTCAAGTGCAGCCTTTATCGAAAAAGCCTCAGGTGTAAAACGCCGTTATGTAGCAGAAAAGACAGGTATTTTAGACATCAACCGTTTACGTCCTAATTTGCGTGAACGTGGGGATGATGAAATTTCGCTACAAGCGGAATGGGGTGTAATTGCAGCAAAACAAGCCATGCAAAATGCAGGCGTGACTGCAGAAGATATTGATGTGGTGATATTGTCATGCTCAAACTTGCAACGTGCTTATCCTGCGGTGGCGATTGAAATTCAAACTGCGCTCGGTATTCAGGGTTATGCCTATGACATGAATGTGGCATGTTCTGCTGCGACTTTCGGCATTAAGCAAGCCCATGATGCGATTAAAGCAGGTGCGCGTCGAGTGTTGTTGGTGAATGTCGAAATTACCTCAGGTCATAACGACTTCCGTTCACGCGACTGTCATTTTATTTTTGGTGATGTAGCAACGGCTTCCATTTTAGAAGAAACTGAAACCAAAGCAGGTTTTGAAATTTTGGACATGAACTTGTTCACTCAGTTTTCGAATAATATCCGCAATAACTTCGGTTTTTTAAACCTAAGTGAAAATGCAGATATTGACGACAAACGTTTCCATCAAGATGGTCGTAAAGTCTTTAAAGAGGTTTGCCCGTTAGTCGCTAAAATGATTACTGCGCAATTGGAAAAGAATCAGATTGCGCCAACCGAGGTGAAGCGTTTCTGGTTGCACCAAGCCAATGCCAGCATGAACGAACTGATTTTGAAATTGGTGGTTGGCAAAGAAGCAGCACAACCAGGTTTGGTGCCTATTATTTTAGATGAGTTTGCCAATACTTCTTCAGCAGGGGTAATCATCGCTTTACACCGTACTGCACATGAAGTCGTCAACGGTGAATATGGTGTCTTGTGTTCATTTGGCGCAGGTTATTCAGTTGGCGCGATCTTGGTACAAAAACGCGATGCTGCATAAGTTTTGCAAAATTGCATAAGATCAGCAAACACTTAATTACAGCTATTAAAAATTCCTTCTCCTTCGGGAGAAGGCTTGGATGAAGGGATGGATCATCTGCATATTCTCTTCACACTGACTCCTACATAATAAAAACACCGAAAAACTTTATGAAAAATAATGCTTAGGTTAAGATGGAGCATCTTTTAATAGACCTATTTTGAAAACCTATGCAACCATTTGTTCTATATAACTCAGAGCAACGAAAGAAAGTTGAATTTGTTCCGCGTAAAGAAGGACATATCGACATGTATGTCTGTGGTATGACGGTTTATGATTACTGTCATATTGGGCATGCGCGGGTTATGGTTGCATTTGACTACATCATTCGCTTTTTACGCAGTCAAGGTTGGAATGTGAAATATGTGCGCAACATAACTGACATTGACGACAAAATTATTAAACGTGCCAATGAAAATGGCGAGAGCATTCAAGCTTTAACAGATCGTTTTATTCAAGCCATGAATGAAGATGCGGCAAGCTTAGGTTGTGTTGAACCTGATGCTGCACCACGTGCCACTGAATATATTGATCAAATGCAAAATATGATTGGTAATTTGGTCAATAAAGGCACGGCTTATCCTGCAAGAAATGGCGATGTTTATTTTCAGGTCGAAAAATTTGACAAATATGGCCGCCTTTCAGGTCGCAAGCTAGAAGACATGCAGGCAGGCGCATCTGAGCGGGTTGATGTTGAAGTTGATAAAAAGCATCCATTTGACTTTGTTTTGTGGAAACATGCCAAAGAAAATGAACCATCATGGGCTTCGCCGTGGGGCAATGGACGTCCAGGTTGGCACATTGAATGTTCTGCCATGTCCACTTGCTGCTTGGGCAATCATTTTGATATTCATGGTGGTGGTTCAGACTTAATGTTCCCACACCATGAAAATGAAATTGCTCAGTCTGAAGCATCGACAGGTGAACAATATGTAAATTATTGGATGCACGTTGGCTTTATTAATGTCGATGGCGAAAAAATGTCAAAGTCATTGGGTAACTTCTTCACCATTCGTGATGTGATGGAAAAGTTCCATCCTGAAGTGATCCGTTACTTTATTGTTTCTTCGCATTATCGTAGCCCTGTAAACTTCTCAGATGTGGCACTCAAAGAAGCTAAAACTGCTTTATCACGTTTCTATCACTCCTTTAAAGCTTATCAACAAGCGTATGGTACGCAAACGGTTGAGCAGTTAGATGAGGCATTGGTTGCGCGTTTTAATACTGCAATGCGTGATGACTTTAATACCGCCGAAGCAATTGCAGTTCTGTTTGAAGTCAATAAAGAGCTAAACCGTGCGGTAAAAGAGCAGCAGGCAGATCAGGCAGCGGTGTACTATTCGACCTTGCGTCATTTGACCAATATTTTAGGTTTGGTACAGCATGATGTCGATGAATTCTTGAAGTCTGATATTGGTCAGGACGCTTTGTGTCTATCTGAACAAGCCATTGCAGACCTGATTCAGCAACGTCAGGATGCGAAAAAAGCCAAAGACTTCGCCCGTGCCGATGAAATTCGTCAATCTTTGCTCGATCAAGGTGTAGTCTTGGAAGATACTCGTCAAGGTACGGTGTGGCGTCGTGCTGATTAATTGAGCGTTTGGAGGCATAGAGAGTTGACAGTTGTATGAAATTCTCTATAATTCACTTCCATATTGCGGGAATAGCTCAGTTGGTAGAGCACAACCTTGCCAAGGTTGGGGTCGCGAGTTCGAGTCTCGTTTCCCGCTCCAAAATTTTTAAAAACGCTTATCAAAAGATAAGCGTTTTTTTATGGCTGTTTGTTATGCTCGCTTACAGTCAACTTTATCGATGATTTTGATCTATAAATTTTTGGAGTGTTCGTATCGAAATATACTTCTGAAGTGGCTCTATCTACACCTTCGAATAAAAATAAATCAACTAAGCTTAAAACATGGTTGGTTTTCGCTTGAAACAAGCGTCAAAAAGCGAGTCAGATAAAACAGCATACAATTGAACAAGTATTTACGAATTATCCCGAATAAGCTAAAACAAAAAACACACGCAGAATCAAAGTGTAGAATTGCATAGATATGCTAAAATTGCGAAAATTAAATGTACTTCAATAAATCGCTTTTATTGATGTATAGAAAACACTCAATTTAAGTTGGACGTTGAATGCCAAACATGTCAAATACCATTGATTTCCAATCTGTTGCCTTAGACACTTTAAGAATAGAAGAACAAGCATTACAAGTTTTGGCCACGCAAATTGATCAGCGTTTTAGCCGTGCCTGCGAAATCATGTTGCATTGCAAAGGGCGTGTTGTGGTCACAGGTATGGGAAAATCAGGTCATATTGGTCGTAAAATGGCTGCGACTTTTGCCTCTACAGGTACGCCATCTTTCTTTATGCATCCGGGTGAAGCAGGGCATGGGGACTTGGGGATGTTGGTACGCGGTGATGTTTTAATTGCTATTTCCAATTCAGGCAAAAGTGATGAAATTATGATGTTGATGCCACTCATCAAACATCTCGAAGTTCCACTGATCACCATTAGCGGTGATGATCGTGGTCCAATGCCACAAAATGCCGATGTCGCTTTGACATTGGGCAATATTCAGGAAGCTTGTCCACTTGGCTTAGCACCGACCTCAAGCACTACAGCAACCTTAGCACTAGGCGATGCGCTCGCGGTGGCGTTACTCGATGCACGCGGTTTTACTGCCGATGATTTTGCTCGCTCACATCCTGCGGGAGCTTTAGGTAAGCGTTTGTTATTGCATGTGAAACATTTAATGCATACAGGTACAGAATTACCTAAAGTTGCACCAGATACACCCATGAATAAAGTGTTATACGAAATTTCAAACAAGCGTCTAGGTTTAACCACAATTGTCGATGAAAATGATGTCTTGTTGGGCATTTTCACCGATGGTGACTTACGTCGTTTAATTGATAAGCAACAGGGCTTTGATGTGAATTTACAAGTTGGGCAAGTGATGACGCAACATCCTGCAACGATTTCACAAGAAGCACGTGCAGTTGAAGCTTTAGAACAATTACGAGACCGTAAAATTAATCAGTTTGTGGTGGTGGATGATGCCAATAAGGTCATTGGTGTGATCAGTATGCATGACTTGATTCAAGCAGGGGTAAACTAAACAATGGCATCTTATATTTTATTAGAGCAAGCACGTCATATTGAAGCTTTGGTTTTAGATGTCGATGGAATTCTAAGTGATGGTTTTGTCACCCTGACCAACAGTGGTGATGAAATTAAATCATTCGATATTCGTGATGGTTTAGGGATGAAATTGGTGCAGCAGGCTGGCGTCAAGGTCATTATCATTACAGGGCGTAAAAGCAATATTGTCGAAAAACGTATGTCTGATTTAGGCGTAGACTTGGTTTATCAAGGGCGTGAAGACAAAGGTACAGCCTTACAGGAAGCGTGTGCACAACTGGGTTTATTACCTCAAGATTGTATGTACATGGGTGATGACTGGCCTGATCTGTCGGCATTCTCCATTGCAGGTATGAAAGTGACTGTACCTAATGGACATATTGAGGTGCGTCGCCGTGCAGATTTAGTAACCCAAGCCATGGGTGGTCGTGGTGCAGTACGTGAAATCTGCGATATGATTTTAACTGCCAAAGGTGTGTACCAAAGCTTACTTGAAAAATATCTCAGCTTCCCTCATTAATTAAGTCATACATTCAAAGGTTTGAGTTACAGCCACACTTATGGATACTAAAGTTTTATATGTTACTGCGATTGCAATTGCAGCTGTAAGTGGTGGTTATTACTATTACAGCGGTAAAGGCAAAAAACTGGAAACCGACGCTGCTCGCTCTATGACTTATAGTGCAGAGCAAATTCATCTCACCCAAACAGATGAGCAGGGCAATTTATATGTGCGTGCGCAAATTGACCGTTTAGAGCAAGACATGCAACAAAAAACCTCTAAGCTGGAAAATGTAAATGCATCAATGTATAAAGCGGGTGCGGTGGACGCCACTTTTTTCGCCAAACAAGCACAAGGTTTTAATGACAATGAAAAGGTTGTGTTGTCAGATCAAGTGCTGGCAACCAAGTTACTCGCTCAAGGCAAACTGACGCTTGAAACAGTCGAGTTAAATGTGTTTCCTAAAACACGTGAAATCAGTACCGACAAACAAGTGACTGTACAATCTCCACAGGCTGATTTTATCAGTCAGGGTTTAAAAGCCAATTTAAATGACGGGCAATACGAATTTTTTAATATTCGAGGAAAGTATGAACCATAAATCTAAGCTTAAAGCTCCTAAAGCGTTGATAAAACAAGCAGCACTTGTGGGCTTGGCCGTGCTTTCATCGGCAGGTGCATGGGCAATTCCGTCAGACCGCAGTCAGCCTATTACTTTATTGGCAGACCGTGCGACCTTTAGTGAACGTACTGGTGTCACCACGTATACAGGCAATGTGGTGATTGAACAGGGCACCATGAAACTGCAGGCAGATTCGATTGTTGCTAATCTGAACAGCAAAAAAGAAATTAGTGTCATTACGGCAACGGGCAGACCTGCGCAATTCCAGCAAAAGACTGATCCAGCCAAAGGGCTTGCCAAAGGTCAGGCGCAAAAGATTGTTTACAATGCTGAAACAGGCATTATCACCTTAACGGGTGGCGCACTTTTAGAGCAAGATGGAGCCAGTATTCGTGGTAATACCTTGCGTTATAGTATGAACAAAGGCGATGTTGAAGCGATTGGTACACCGAACAAAACTGGTTCTGAAGCGGGTCGTGTAAAAATTGTGATTCCACCATCAAGTTCAAAATCATTCCCGGGAGCGCGTGATTAATGGATCAAACGAGCGCAGCACAGGACAGCGTCCAGCACGGTCAGCAGACTTTGTGTATTAAGCATTTAGCCAAAAACTATAATAAGCGCTGGGTGGTTAAAGACGTTTCATTTGAAATGAAAAGTGGTGAAATTGTCGGGTTACTTGGGCCGAACGGTGCGGGTAAAACCACCAGTTTCTACATGGTTGTGGGTTTGGTGCGTATGGATAAAGGCGAAATCCATTTAGATCAACTGGATTTATCTGACCTTGCCATGCATGAACGTGCGCGTAAGGGGATTGGTTATTTACCGCAAGAAGCCTCTATTTTCAGAAAGCTGACCATCGCTGAAAATATTATGGCTATTTTAGAAACCCGCAAAGATTTAAATAAACAGCAACGTCAGCAGCGTTTATCAGAATTGCTGGCAGATTTTAAAATCACGCATATTAAAGATTCATTAGGGATGAGTGTGTCGGGTGGCGAACGCCGTCGTGCAGAAATTGCCCGTGCTTTGGCAGCAGACCCTAAATTTATGTTGTTAGATGAGCCTTTTGCAGGGGTCGATCCTATTTCTGTTGGTGATATTAAAGATATCATTCGTACCTTAAAAGATCGTGACATTGGCGTATTAATTACCGACCATAACGTCCGTGATACTTTAGCCATTTGTGAACGTGCTTATATTGTTAGCGAAGGTTCAGTCATTGCAGAGGGTACACCGCAAGAAATTCTGGAAAATGAAATTGTGCGTGAAGTTTATTTGGGTGAAGACTTTTTTGTTTAAAGCTTGAATGTTCTAACCGTTATTGGTTTTCGTATGCTTACTGCATAAGTTGTAGAACAGAAAGTCGTGTAAACATTATTTAACCTTCTATACCTTTGAGGATAGAAGGTTTTTTCATGGTGGTTATCAGTTGAAATACGCTATAACTCTAAATACGTTCTCACGCTCAACACGTTATAATTATCAAGTTTTCATTGAACTGGTTGATTGATTGGAGTGTTATGCCATTTACCATTGCTTCGCCCATCATTTTTGAAGAAGAAATTAAAAAAAGTCGATTTCAGGCAATTGCCGTCCCTGTAGATAATGAGCAAGCGGTAAAAACTTTTTTGGAACAAAACCGTGATCCATCTATCACACATCAATGTTGGGCATGGAAAATTGGTCATCAATTACGTTTTAATGACGATGGCGAACCGTCTGGTACGGCAGGACGTCCCATTTTAGCCACGATTGAAGGCAATGAGTTGACCAATGTTTTGGTGTTGGTGAATCGTTGGTATGGTGGTATTAAATTGGGCACAGGCGGTCTGGTACGTGCCTATGGCGGTTGTGCAGGGCAATGTTTGGCTCTGGCAGAAAAAATAGAACTGATTGAGAAAAAGACCGTGCAATTTGCCTGTCATTTTAATGAGTGGGCAATTTTACAATACGAGCTGAATAGTCAGCAGATTGAGTACAGCGAAGACTACACCGCCGAAGGCGTGTTGGTAAAGGCATTCATCCAAGTCCATCAAATAGAACCTTTAACACTAAAATTACAAGATATTAGCCGAGGGCGTGAACAACTCAAAATCCTTGAGGATGATCAAGATGACTGACGCAAATTCACCTGATCCATTATTGAAATACCGTGAGCAACATAAACACCGTTTAAACTACATGCCGTGGTTATATTGGTCATTAAAACCTAAACATCGTGCATGGGCAGAAGCTTGGCAGCAGGAATATCAAGACTATTTAAGGGCAATGGAAACAGTTGAAATAGGTCAAAACTGTTTTATCTCACCTTTGGCACATATTTTTGCAGAGCCTGGTCGTAAGATCAAAATTGGCGATAACACATTTATTGCAGCAGATTGCACTTTGCATGGCCCTTTAGAGATTGGTAATGAAGTTGCAATAAACCATCACTGTATTTTAGATGGGGGTCGTGCAGGCATTAAATTACATGACCAAGTGCGTATTGCAGCCTATTGTCATTTATATGCGTTTGATCATGGTATGGCATTGGAGCAGCCGATCTATCAACAAGCAGTACGTTCACAAGGTATTGAAATTGGACGGGATGTTTGGCTAGGTGCGCATGTTGGGGTTAAAGATGGTGTAAAGATTGCAGCACATGCCGTTGTGGGTATGAATAGCATGGTCACCAAAGACATTCAGGAACGTGAAATTGTGGCGGGAAATCCTGCCAAACTGATTCGTTATCGTGAATAAGTACGATGCAGCAAGGCTAAATCTTTAAACTTCATTACATTTTTTCATGTCCCTGCAACACGAGTTGTGTTAAGTTAAAAATAACAACTAAAAAATAGCCTGCAAAAGGCAGTAAGAGAGGCAACAATGAAACGTGTAATTGCTTGTATTGATTCTTCGCCTTGTATTAATGCGCTTGCTGAAGCTGCTGCGTGGATTGCAACACAAACTCAACGTGAATTGGTGTTATTACAAGTTTTGGATTATTACCCCGCCAGTTATCATTTAGGGGAAATTAGTGGTGTAATTGGCTTTGAAAGTAATGCGATGTTACTCAAAGAATTAGCCGAGTTGGAACAAAAACAAAGTGAATTAGCACTCGACTATAGCAACAATTTATTGCAGCACATTTCCAGTATGATTCAGGAAAAATATGAAATTGTACCTACTCAAATTCAAGAAAAAGGTGATTTTCTAGAACAAAGCTTCAGTGTGTTGAATGAAGACGATATTGTGGTGATTGGACGCGTGGGCGAAAAATCTGCTGAGCGTAATAAGGCTTTAGGGAGTAATGTTGAAAACTTTATTCGTGGTGCAAATTGTACCGTGATGACTGTCGGAGAGCATTTTAAAGCACCAACCCGCTTTATTTTTGCTTATGAATATTCCCCAACTTGTATCAAAATGATGAAGCGAATTGCACAAAGTGATTTGCTTAAATTACTGCAATGCCATTTGCTTTATGTGGGCGATCATCCTGAAGTTTTAAATGAACCTGCAGATTTTTTAACATCGGCGGGTTTAGATGTGGTGGTGGAATATCGTTATGGTGATGTAGCTGAAAATATTTTAGATTATCAACGTGAACATGGTATCCAGTTGATTGTACTAGGGGCATTTAGTCACAGTAAAATTCATCAATTTTTCTTAGGCAGCATTACTACAAATATTTTCCGTAACTCAACTGTTCCTTTATTAGTGGCTAAGTAAAAATCCTAAATGAGTCAAAAATATCATTTTATAGATTGTTGAGTTGAACTGTTGTAAATGCTAGCTGACTGTCCATGGTTATCCGCATATATTGTGGATAACTGTATGGACAGTATATGTAACATTATAATATATAATGTAAAATTGCATCAGGTTGTTTTTTAACCTTGTATTGACTTTACTTTACTTTACAATCGCTAAAGCAAAGCCATCATGTCCTTTGCTGCCTACAGTTTGCAATGCTGTGCACGATAAAATTCGTGGATGTTTTTGCATGGCTTTGAACATATCACGAATCCCTTCAATGCTTGGTTTGTGATTGTCAGGATTTAAAATTTCACCCGCACGAATCACGTTGTCTAAAAAGATAATTGTACCTGAACGGGAAAGATTAAGACTGAGCTCTAAATATTCAGGATAGCTTTGTTTGTCGGCATCAATAAAAATAAAATCAAAAGCTTCGGTATCTTCAGGTAGGGCTTTTAGAATATCTGCAGCACGACCAACTTTTAATTCAATCATTTGTTTTAATTGCGCACGGTCGATATTTTCCTGCCCTAAAGCGGCGTGGGTATCACGTCCTTCAATCGTGAGTATATAGCCATCTTCAGGGAGTGCGCGTGCTAGCCACATTGTGCTATAAGCTGCGAATGTGCCTAATTCCAACACACGTTTGCATTGATTCATTTGAATGAGCATTTGTAGCAACATGCCCTGATTTGCCGCAACTGCAAGGTGATCTGGAAAACCTTTGGCATCGGTATTCTCTAAAGTTTGCGTCAAAATTGGGTCTTCGGGAATTAAATGTGATTCGATATAGTGATCGATATCCGTCCACATTTGTTGCATAGCGTGCTCACCTTTGTTGCGATGTCTGCATTGTAAACTTTTCTGCTCAGAGTGCAATTTATTCACGGAATGGAGGCATGGCAATAATGTGTAGATAATTTATTTCGCAATAAAAAAAGAGGTCAATTTGACCTCTTTAAGAATTCATTATAATGAGAGCAAGTTAGAAATTACACATAGATGAATGACGGCTTAAATCTGGTCCCCAAGTTCGATAACCCTGTGTATCAATATGAATTTGTCCTGAAGCGTATAGACCTAAGCCCATGTTTAAACTTTGACCATGTTGGTGCCAAAACTGACATAATCTGTATTTGGTGCTTTCAATATACGTATAGTCTTCGGCATTCGGGAATTGCGGCCCAATTCTAAAATCAATGGCTGAGTTAAATAAGTGACGTGAAGAGTTTGCACCACCTGCACATTGATTCAGTGGTAAATCTCGATAGACAGAAGTGACTTCAAAGTCGGTTAAAACTTTAGAGGCAACCAAATATTTAAATACACGTAGAGTCGGTACTTGGTTTTTCCACAATTCACGACTTGGAATCATGAACTGTGTGCGTCCACAACGCTGCCAATCCCGAGCAGTACGCATTAATTCAAAACTCGGGATAATATTGCCCACACCATTTTGTTCTAAGAAGCGTTCGTACTCACGGACTTGGCGTAAATTGTCACTCACCGCTACCCATGCATTATACGAATAAGGCACAATTTTAGGTGCTACCTGACGCTCGTAGGTGATTTTTTCTTGAGGAATGAAAATTCGTTTTCCATCGGGCGTGGTAATCGTTGTTGTTCTGTTTGGGGTTGAACTACAGGCAACCAAAATAACGGGAACAATGCTGAACGAAAACAGCGCCTTGAAAAATTTCTTCATTAGGCAAATCAGATATTTATTTAAAGTGTCGGTATTCTAATCGAAAATGCGGGTTAAAATTTGAAAATATTGCAATCAAATGTGTGTTTTAGGTATAAAAAAGATCAGCACAGGGCTGATCTTTTTCACAACAAGACCAATTTACTTTTCTAAGTATTGTAATTTGTCCGGTTTGCCATTCCATTCTTCGCGGTCAGCAGGTTGATCACCAATTTGTGTAATGTTTGGCCAAATCTGTGAAAGTTCGGCATTTAGCTCGATAAATACTTCCTGACCCTCGGGTAACTCATCTTCAGAGAAAATAGCGTTGGCAGGACACTCAGGTTCACATAATGCACAGTCGATACATTCGTCTGGATTAATGACAAGGAAGTTCGGACCTTCGTAGAAGCAGTCTACAGGACAAACTTCAACGCAGTCTTGATATTTACATTTAATACAGTTTTCAGTGACAACAAATGTCATGGCGACAGCTACCTAAAAATATGGTTCTAATTCAGAATAGTCTATTTTAGGCAAAAATCACCACAACTAACAATCGCTTTTACTGATATTTGATATAGACAGTGCTGCTAAATTTGATAAAAGGGGGATAAAACCATCAAAAAAACTTATAAATGAAAAAGACTCTCAATTAAGAGTCTTTGTGTCGCTAAATTATTTTAGAAGTAATAAAGACTAAGCATTCAATTGTTCCTTTAAAGCATACAACTGTTCTAAAGCTTGTCGTGGTGTCAAATTATCGACATCTATACTGCGTAATAACTCTAATGCCGCGGAGGGCTTTTCTACCTCGATTACACGTTCAATCACTTCAGGTTCAGTTGAGTTTGTTGCAGGTGAAAATAGGTCATCTTGAACGGCTAAATTGACATTTTTATGCTGCTGTTTTTCTAAAATTCTTAAGCGATTCTGTGCTTCTTTAATGACATTGGCTGGAATGCCTGCCAGTTTTGCCACTTGCAAACCGTGACTTTGGCTGGCTGGGCCTTGCTGAACTTTGTGCAATAGAATCAGGTTGCCATTCATTTCTTTGGCGGTCACGTGATAGTTATCGACCCCTGATTCTTTGCTTAATTCGGTCAATTCAAAATAATGCGTTGCAAATAGACATAAACATTTGATGCGTTTGCTTAAATCCAACACGAATGCCCATGCCAAAGATAAGCCATCGTAGGTACTGGTTCCACGTCCAACTTCATCCATCAGCACTAAAGACTGTGAGGTTGCATGGTGTAAAATTTGTGAAGTTTCAGTCATTTCTACCATAAAGGTCGATTTGCCTGTTGATAAATCATCGGCAGATCCAATACGGGTAAACACGCGATCAATAGGGCCTAATACGGCAGTTTTGGCAGGCACATAACTACCACAATAGCCCAGTAGGGCAATCAGTGCAGTTTGACGCATATACGTCGATTTACCACCCATGTTCGGGCCAGTAATAATTGCTAAACGATGATTGTAATCGAGTAAAGTATCGTTTGGCGTAAATGCAGTTTTGCTCAAAGCTTCAACAACAGGATGACGTCCTGCTGTAATTTTAATTCCAATTTCAGGGCTGTATTCAGGACGCGCCCAATTGCGTAAACGTGCTTGATAGGCAAAGTTAGCTAATAAATCAATTTGTGCAATCGCGCTGCTCATCATTTGTAATTGAGCGATGTCTTGGCGTAATTCATCCAATAACATTTCGAACAGCATTTTTTCACGCGCTAAAGCACGGGACTCGCTAGACAAGACTTTATCTTCAAAGCTTTTGAGCTCTGGAGTGATGTAGCGTTCTGCATTTTTTAAGGTTTGACGACGGATATAGTGTTCAGGTGCTTGCTCAGCTTGGGCGCGAGTGAGTTCAATGTAGTAGCCACTGACACGGTTGTAGCCAATTTTTAAAGTTGGGATACCGCTTTCTTGCCGTTCTTTGATTTCTAGGTCAATCAGGAATTGCCCTGCATGATCACGGATTTTACGGAGTTCATCGAGTTCATTGTCAAAACCTTCTGCAATGACATTCCCATCACGCAATAGTACAGGCGGGTTTTCTACGATTGCTTGCATCAGCCGTTGATGTAGCCCGTGAAAATCGCCCAATTCTTCATTCAGGTTTTGAATGAGTGTGGATTGCTGCGCAGAAACAATTGGCTGTAAGGCATGACGTAAATAGGGAATTTGCGCACATGCCTGACGCAATTGCACCAAATCACGAGGGCGTGCGCTTCCGAGCGCGACACGACTCAATACACGTTCAATATCACTAATTTCTTTGAGCACCAAACGTACAGGAGATTCATGGTAACCTTGTATTAAGGCTTGAATTGCATCCAATCTTGCATCTAACAATGCCGTATCACGCAAAGGTTGCATCAAGGTACGACTCAGTAAACGGCTACCCATGGCAGTTTGGCAATCGTTGATGAGTTGGAATAAAGAAGTGCCGTGTTCAAATAATGGTTCAACTAATTCCAAATTACGTCGGGTCACAGGATCAAGCGCAATAAAATCGCTGCTTTGTTCTAATTGAATACTACGAATATGCGGCAAAGCTGTTTTTTGGGTTTCTTTGGCATAGTGAATTAACGCTGCCGCTGCGCCTTTGGCTAAGGGTAAATGATCAATACCAAAACCTGAAAGTGTCGATACAGCAAATTGATCACAAAGCGTTTTTTGCGCATTATTCAGGTTGAAATCGACATTCGGACGTTTAGTCACAGGGCAGTCAAGCTGCTTTTTAACCTGTTCAATAATATTTGGATCGACAATATCTTCATCGACCACAATTTCACTCGGCATTAAACGCGAAAGTTCAATTGTGAGTTGTTCAGGCAAATAATCCATTTGCTGAACTTTAAAAATCCCTGCACTTAAATCTAGTAATGCGATACCAATTTGGTTTTGTTGTAAGCATAAAGAAACCAAGTTGGAAGATTGATGACTGTTCAGTAGGGCATCATCGGTGAGTGTGCCTGGGGTGATAATCCGCACCACTCCACGTTCTACAGGCCCTTTGCCTGTTACCTCGCCAATTTGTTCACAAATTACTACGGTTTCGCCCTTTTTTACTAAGCGAGCGAGATAGCCTTCGGCAGCATGATAGGGCACGCCCGCCATTGGAATAGGCTTGCCGCTGGTTTTACCACGATGGGTGAGGGTAATGCCTAAAAGTTTGGCGGCTTTGTGCGCATCATCAAAAAACAATTCGTAGAAATCGCCCATACGATAGAACATTAAAGAATGTGGATGTTCCATCTTCACCCTTAAGTATTGCTGCATCATTGGAGTGTGTGAAGAAAGGTCAGCCATGATTTCTGTCATGTTCATGCAGTTGAAGTCCTTTAATTTGAGGCTTAATTTAAGTGTAAGTATGTGACTAGCTTATTTTACGCCATCTTGGTTAAATTAGTGAACCTGCATGTCATTGTTGCTCGCTCTCTAAAATGAGTCGAATGCAGAGCGGTTTAAGCGTTTAAATGGATAATATTCAATTGATCGGGTGTGTTTGTGAGCACACAGCCATAAAAATATCGCCCATACACTGCAAACCTACGGTTTCAAAAATGATATCGCATAGCTCAAAGAGTTTAGCCGTTGAAAATGTATGATTTGCGAAGTTAAAAGTGAAAATTATTGTTTCATTGGGCTTAATTTTACTGAGTTTTTCTTGTAATTCATCATTGTAAAAAGCATCGAAATTTGCTCGGTGTACATCCACAAAACACTGAGCATTTTTAAATGCTTTGGATTGAAAAATACTTGAAGGGGCGAGTACAAAATCTGCAGGATAATAAAATTTGATGAATTAGCTTAGCAGTTGTTTTCTGGGGGATTCATTTGGAAAGTAAGAGATGTTGTAACATTATGCTTTGGATGGTCTTATTTCTAGCTAAAAGCCGTACTTTGGAAAAACCTCAACTACAACTAAAGCAAGACATGCTATACGTATCCTCTCGGGCAAATAAACAAGTGTATTGCGACTATTCTTCAATATGCGCAATGTTGACATCTCTAATGCTGCTGATGGTATAGCTTTGTTAATGTTTGTTTAAAAAATAATATCTTATTTAATTATAAGGTATATACTAGATTTAACACTTTTGTTCGATTGTTCAGGGGACGTAAAATGCCTGCAAGATTTTTTGGAATTTTTCTGGGTTTAATCGCAGCGGTTTTAATCATTGGTGGATTATTCATCAATATGATCAGTGGTGAAGCTACCGTTGTGGAATACTGGATTTTATTGTTGCTTCCATGTTTTGGTATTCCAATTTTGTCTGCAGTGTGCCTAAAAGAAATTGACTGAGCACAACAGTATAAGTTTTCTTTACAATTAAATTGATAGATGATTGATTTATCGCATTTGATTTTAATGCCCCAAAACCCATGTGATCATGGGTTTTTGTTTTATAGCAAAACAGTTGGTCTTGAATCTTTATTTGAATATTTGCCAAGCAGCGTTGCAGAATTGGGCTGTCAAGCAGCCTATCCATCGTTTTAAACTACTCAAAGCTAACAATATTTAAGCTCAATAACATGCAGGCATTCCATTATCAGGCATTGACAATCTATATTCACTTTGGCGAGATCTTCTGTAAAAAATCCAAGAGATTTTAAGACTATTAGCGTAATTTAATTATTACCACTAGAGAGCAACAAGCCGCAGGCGAGCGTTTATCAAGATGTGCAGCGATTAAAGGTCGATTACTGTTTGGCACTCGGCGGTGGCTCTGCGATTGGTTTAGCCAAAGCAAATGCTTTAGAAACTTATTTGCCTATTATTGTAATTCCGACAACTTATGCAGGCAGCGAAATGACTGCGGTGAATGGTATTACTGAAAATCAGCTGAAAACCACAGGCAAAGCAGCTTAAGTTTTGCCTAAAGTAGTGATTCATGATCCTGAATTGACACTCAACAACTTACCCACCGAAATTTCAGCATGTTCGGGCATGAATACTACGGCAAATGCAGTTGAGGTATTATATGCATAGGATAAAAATCCAATTATAAGTTTAATGTCGGTAGAGGCGATCACTCAACTTGCACAGGCTTTACCTGCAATTGTGTAAGCGTCTCAAAATATGGAGATACTTGAACACGCTTTATATGGCGGATGGTTAGCAGGTGTGTGTTTGGGTTCGGTGGATATAGCAATTCATCATAAAATTTGCCATAGCTTGGGTGGGCGCTATCAGTTACCACAAGCGTAAACCTATGCCATTATGTTGGCATATTCAGTGCACTACAATCGATATGCGGATATTTCTACAATGAATCATTTGACAACAACTTTAAATGTGCAGATCAGCAACAGTTGGGTTTAGCGATTTATCAGCATAATCAAAAATTTAATATTGTAATGCGACTTAAAGATTTATGATTACCCGAAACAGTACCTGCTGAAGTGGCACGTATTATCTGTGGCAGTCCATATTACAATCCACGCGAATATGACTATGCTGAATTAGAGGATTTATTGACAAAAGCTTATTGGGGACAAGCACCGATGTACTGCTGCTGATAAACAGCCTAATAGATAAAAAACCGAAGCCACTTAGACTTCGGTTTTATTTGCTGTGACAAATTACGGCTTATACAGACCTAAATCTTGTAAATGTAATCTAAGAATACGTCGCAACTCCAATACGGCTTCGGGTGTTTGCTGAATGGAATGTCCGCCTTTAATAATTTTTTCTGAAACAGCACCATCTAAGTGCGCACTGTTGTAATGCACCACATCGTCATTCATCAGTTGATGCTCTGTGCTGTCAGTATTATTGCCAATAATACTGTGATATTTAAATCCTTTAACAGGCAAAATATTTTCAGTTAATTGCGTAAATTTGGAATTTTTACTTAAATCACTCGGACCGTTTTGAATGACGCCATGCCCAATTTCTTTGGTCAAGTTTTTTAAATCGACCTCATGTTGCTGTAAGGCGTCAGCAAAGGCACTTAAAAATGCAGTCGGTAAGCGAATGACTTTACGTGCAGCTAGAGTAAACCAGCGGTCTGCAAACTCTGTACCTTTATGCGGTGCAGCCAAGAATATTGCACGGTTAAAATTGGTGATGGGTTTAAGGCGCAAACGTGCTTGCAACAAAGGATCAGATTTAAAGCGTTCAAGACTTCGGTTTTTAAGCATTTGCATGGCAGGTTGAGTTAAGTCGGTATCACTGACTAACAAACGCGCCAAAATACCGCCCATGCTGTGTCCAATCAACACAGCATCTTTTTTGGCAGCAGCAGAAGGGCTAACCTGTTTAAAGCCTTGTTGAAGTAGGGCGTAAATTTGGAAACGGCTTTCTAAAATTGGCATATTCGTTGAGTAAAACACTTGCCAAACTTGGAAGTTTTCTCGTAAAACAGAGTCGCCCATAATATCGTTGGTTAAGCGAATCCACGCTTCAGGACTACTGGCCAAACCATGAATGAGGACAATGACCTTCTTATTCGGATTGTACGGCTCAAGTAAGTACAAATGCGGCATACTGAGTCGTTCTTCACGATCAATTAAGGACAAATAAGCCGATTTACCTAAATTATTTTGCGCTAACCACAAGCCATAAGGTGCAGAAAAGTTTGCGGCAAGTGGATACTGCTTTTGCGCAATTTGAGCAGACTCGTATTTATACGGATCATAAGCTTTGAGCTTAAAATGCGGCTGATTTAAAATATCTTCAATGGAATTGGCACTATGCGGTTCTGCAGTGATGGTCGCGGCTAAATAGCGTGCTTGATGAATGTTTGGATTTTTTCCTGCAGGATAATCATATTTTAGGGGATCAATAATATATTTGCTTTTGCTCAAATCATCGTTTGGATTTTCAGGTAGTACCACTAGAAATTCAGACCCAAAACCATCACGGCGGGTGATCGAGCGCAAACCCGAAAAGTTCAGGTTATAGGTTGACATCAATTGCTGAATTTTTTGTTGTTTAAGCTGTGGGAAGTAATCAAAATCAATGTCATAAATGCTGTTTCCAACACGAATTTGCTGTTGTAATTCATCGTGTTTATAGCGCAGCGCATAGCTGCTGACCAATTTGGCAATCGCTTGATTATAAAAATCCCGAATTTGGACTTGTCTGTTATCAAAAATACGGTCTTGCGGCGCACGTTTGGTTTTAAACATGTAAGCGTAACTATAACGAATACTTTGATCCAGCATATGTAATTGCTGATCTAAACATTGTTCATAATTGGCCTGATGAATTTTTTGTTGTTCCTCTGATCTTTTACTGTTCAAAATACTGATTTTGCAGGACGATGAGTTTTCCAGTTCAATCGCTTTTGCTAAATATAATTCACTGGCGGTTGAGAGGAGTTGTTCATCCTGAATTTGTGGTATTTGTTTTAGTGCACTCACACATTCTTCAGGTTTTTCGGCACAAATATTGGCTTCACGTCCTGTCATCGACAAGACATTTAAACTGGCTTCACTGAGTTTCTTACGTGATAAAATACTATCGCGCTCATTGGCAATGCTGACTTTTAATGCCTGATTCTTAACACTAACCACCTGGCAACCAGACAGCAGTGTTGTACTGAGCAATGCAGCAATCACAATTTTATTCATGGAGAGTTTGGCTTAATTTTTTAAGATTTTTTTCCATCATACGTTTTTTTAAAGCTTTTTCAATTGCGTCGTAAGCAAAATAGACCGTCGAAACGGTCTATTTTTAGGTATTTTTGTATCGATCTTGAATCAAGTACGTGGCGCGATCACTTGCCATACATTCCAACGACCTTGCTTTTCAATTTCAGCAATTAAACGGTCAGCCACTTCGGCTTCTTGCGGGTATTTGATTTTATAATTTTTCAAAGTTTGTACTGCATTTTTCTTTTGTTCCATAGCTATATAGTTGTTTGCCGCAGACAAATAAGCTTCCTGCACACCTGCTTTCATGGCTTTGTCTAAATAAGGAATCGCTTCACGATGACCGCCACCTTCAGATAGACCAAAACCAAACCAGAAATTCGCTTCGGCATCTTCCTGATTAATTTTTAAGATACGTTGTGCATAGTTAAGTGAGCGTGTGGTGTAAACAGAGCCTAAGTCTAGATTGCGCGCCATAACACTGGCTTTAAATGCTCGCATCAAAATATCAAAAGAGGCATTTTCATTGGCTGCTAAAGTGTCTAATCGTTGAGTCACTTCTTTGAGCTTCGCCTCAAAACCACGACGTTCCTGTCGTTCGCTAAAACGTGGCGGATAGTGACGTGCTTTGCCTTCGACCAATTGTAAGAAGTCATCAATTTCAGTGATGTCGATTTCGTTTTCACCAGCCAAAACCGCAAACTTCAAGCTACGGGTATTGTTATTGACCGTAGGTATAATCAATTTGTTTTGATCTAAGGTAATGCTTTTGCTTGGATCATTTGGGTTCGTGACCACCATTTTAGTCACAGGCTGTGCTGCTGCTTTCTGTAGGTTGATTTCAAATGGTGGTGGGGCATCATAATTAAATGGATTTAAGGCATAGAATGGTGCGCTTAATTCTGGTTCGGTAAATACGATAGGTGGTTTTACTTCTTGTTTTGGTGGTGCAACACAGGCGCTAACGAGCGTTGCGGCTAAAATACTGAGTGCCAAAGGCTTAAGAGTCATGGTGTTCTTCCATTCAATTTATTTTAAAAGTGAGAGGTGATTGTGTCGGATTAAAATATTGCATGTCGGTCAGTCTAAGAAATCTGTTCCGAACATGCAATATAAATGATGGGGCTTGGTTACACAGTGATACGAACTTTTTTAAGTGTCCGTTGAGTTGTATTGCATTTCACATTCACGTCTAACATCTTCAATTATTTTTAATTCTTCTGCACTATAAGCTTGTGCGTGTTGTTGTTGGTTTTTAAAACTTGGGTCAAGTAAAGATAAACGCTGACACAACAAATTCATACGTTTTTCATTTTGTTCTAAACGATCCAATAACACACGCATACCATCCAAAATCGGGTCGGACTGATTTTGTGTTGCCGCATAAGGTTGGAAACCAATGCTGGCAGCATAATCACGACGACGTGCTTCCTGATCATCGGCAGGTTTATTTTTAATAATAAAGCGCGCAGGGTTACCCACAGCAGTTGCACCTTCAGGAACTTCTTTGGTCACCACCGCATTGGAGCCAACTTTGGCATTTTTATGTACGGTAAATGGGCCTAGAATTTTCGCGCCTGCACCGACCACCACGCCATCTTCCAAAGTTGGATGACGTTTGCCTTTATTCCACGTGGTACCGCCTAAAGTAACGCCATGATATAAGGTAACATCATCGCCAATTTCAGCAGTTTCACCAATCACTACGCCCATGCCATGGTCAATAAAAAAGCGACGACCAATTTTTGCACCAGGATGAATTTCAATTCCTGTAGCAAAACGGCTAAATGACGAGAGTAGACGAGCCGATCCCTTACAGTCTTTGTTCCATAATTCATGCGCCAAGCGATGCATCAGTAAAGCGTGAATTCCTGGATAAGTCGTTAAGACTTCGAGCGTATTTCGAGCAGCAGGATCGCGCGCGAAGACAGCTTGAATGTCTTCTTTGAGCTGTTTAAGCATTAGTTTGATCCTCGTCCTGTGTTGATGTAGATTTTTTCCATGAACCGTTATTCATTGCTTGTACGCGGCTAAAAATACCGCGAAGTAAATGGTATTCCATGCGATCTAATTGTATACGTCCGAAAAGCCGACGCAAGCGCAAAGGCAATAATCGTGGATTTTTTGGGTCCATAAATTCAATTTCTGCCAGCATTTTTTCTAAATGTGGATAGAACTGTTGCATTTGTTCATGGTTGACCAAAGGTTCATCCCATTGCATCACTTCAGAATCTGTCACTTGCATAGTCGCTTCGGGATCGGCAATTTTTCCGACAATATCGATGGCAGCCATGCGCATTTCATAGCAAATCACTTGAATGGCTTGAGCAACATTCAATACACCATATTCTTCATTGACAGGAATCGTCACGTGATAATTCGCCAACGCCAGTTCTTCATTGGTTAAACCACGATCTTCACGTCCGAAAATAATTGCAATGTTTTGCCCATACTGCGCCACAGCATTTAAAGATTTTACTGCCGCAGGGCGTGCATCCAAGAGTGGCCAAGGTATAGTACGACTCCGCGCACTGGTGCCAAAGACCAAATGGCAGTCTGCAATGGCATCTTCGAGCTGTTCAACCACTTCAATCTGTTCAATTAAATCGGTCGCACCTGCCGCCAAAGCATCAATATCTGGGTGTGGATAGGTTTTTGGAGCAACCAAAACCAATTTGTTTAGCCCCATGGTTTTCATGGCGCGTAAGGCACTGCCAATGTTGGCAGGCAGGGTGGTATTCACCATGACAATACGCACGTGGGAGAGGTGTGCGGCAACAGCTGCATTGTCGGTTTGACTCATAACAAATCCAGATGGGTTAAATTTTCAATTAAGAGTATTGATCAACTTCGGTATGGTATAAATCCATAGCATCGTCCATGCTCATGTCAGCTGCTGATGGTGCAATCGTTGCAGGTTTTGCCACATCGATAGCTTTTGCAGCTTTAGATTTCACTTGATACTCAATATGTAGACTTTCTTTACCAAAATAATCACGCAGCTTCACCAAGGCTTCATCTAAGGGTGCGATTTTCCACTGAATACCCAAATGTAATTCTGCAGTGGCATAAGCATAGTCAAGATGCAATAACACAGGAATATGCGTGCATAAATCTACATTACAGTACGGCAGTAACATATTTTGTAAGTCTTGACTCAGGGTCTTGCTTAAATGTTCAGGTTGTAAGTGAATTTGAATGCTATTGGCACGTTTTTGGCGAATTTCGTTCAGACTAAATGCTTTGGTTAAACGTCCCATCGGGCGATCAAAACCTTCGCGTTCGTAAATTTCGCCTTCGATCACCACCACTTTTTCAGCTTGTACAATATCTTTAAAGCGTTGGAAGCGTTCATGGTTGGCAGACACTTCAATACGTGCCGTACCATCATCCAAAGTGACTACCATACGATTGGGGAAGTTGGCCACATCCACCACTAAGCCTGCAAAGACTGTGGTAACACCACGACGAGTTGGCGTCAGCTCATTAATTTTACTTGGAATAAAGGCTTTTAATTCATTACGATAGACATCAATCGGGTGACCAGTGAGATAAAGTCCAAGCGTGTCCTTTTCACCTTTGAGTCTGACTTCATCTGACCATGGTTTCACAGGTTTAGCTGGCTTACGCTGTACTTCTTCAACCTCACCAAACAAATCCATGATGCCCGTTTCACGGTTGGAACGTGCTTGTTCCGCCGCTTGTACCGCTTCTGGCAATTGCGCCATTAAGCTGGAGCGTTCAATGCCTAAACAGTCTAATGCACCCGCTCGAATTAAAGCTTCGAGGGTTCGTTTGTTGATTTTCTTCAAATCAATACGATGACAGAAGTCAAATAAATCGCGGTATGGGCCTTCTTTTTGGCGTGAATCAATCACCGATTGCATGGCTTGTTCGCCCACGCCTTTAATTGCACCAAGTCCATAGACAATGGTGCGCTCATCGCTGGCGTGGAAATGATACAAAGACATATTGACCGAAGGTGGTAAAACTTCCAAACCATTGTGGCGACAGTCATCAATTAGGAACACCACGTTGTCGGTGTTTTGCATTTCCGATGACATGACCGCTGCCAAGAATTCGGCAGGGTAATGTGCTTTCAGCCATGCGGTTTGATAGGCAACAAGCGCATACGCAGCTGCGTGGGATTTGTTAAAACCGTAGCCAGCAAACTTTTCCATATAGTCAAAAATATGGTTGGCTGTGGCGGCATCAATGTCTTTTTTTGCAGCACCTTCAATAAAGATTTGGCGCTGTTTCACCATTTCTTCCGGTTTTTTCTTACCCATAGCACGACGCAGTAAATCCGCACCACCCAGTGTATAGCCTGCACAATACTGTGCCGCCTGCATGACCTGTTCCTGATAAACCATAATGCCGTAGGTTGGCTCAAGTACACCCTCTAGCAATGGATGTAAATACTCAAACTCACCGCCGTGCATACGGTGAATAAAGTCTGGAATCAGGTCCATCGGGCCAGGACGATACAACGATACGAAAGCAATAATTTCTTCAAATTTACTTGGGCGTGCTTCTTTCAGCATCTTTTTCATGCCCACGGATTCAAACTGGAATACCGCTGTAGTGTTGGCATTGGCAAAGACTAAATAGGCGTCTTTATCGTCCAGTGGAATATGAGCAATATCTAGTGGTGTATCGGCTCGCATACGTTTATTGATGTTTTGTACCGCATCTTCAATAACCGTCAGGTTACGTAAGCCCAAGAAGTCAAATTTGACTAAACCTGCAGATTCAACATCATCTTTATCGTATTGCGCAACACGAGCGGTACCATCGGCATCACACATCACAGCAGAAAAGTCAGTGATTTTAGTTGGTGCAATGACCACGCCACCTGCATGTTTGCCAGTGTTTCGGGTAATACCTTCTAGTTTTAAAGCCATTTCCCAAATTTCTGAAGCATCATCATAATCAGGATTAGATGGATTAGTCACCACATCTTTGAGTTGTGGTTCAGCTTCAATCGATTCTTCCAGACTGAGTCCTAAAGGTTTAGTTGGAATCAGTTTAGAAATACGATCTGCCAAACCATAAGATTTGCCTAAAACCCGCGCGACATCTCGAATTGCGCCTTTGGCGGCCATAGTACCGAAAGTGGCAATTTGTGATACTGCGTCACGTCCATAGGTACGTGCCACATAATCAATGACTTTATCGCGTCCCGCAATACAGAAGTCGACGTCAAAGTCGGGCATGGATACGCGTTCAGGGTTTAAGAAACGCTCAAAGAGTAGTTCATAACGCAGGGGGTCTAAGTCGGTAATTTTTAAGCTATAAGCGACCAATGAACCTGCACCTGAACCACGACCCGGCCCAACAGGTACGCCATTATTTTTGGACCATTGAATAAAGTCCATGACGATAAGGAAGTAACCTGGGAAACCCATTGAATTAATAATATTAATTTCGTATTCAATTCGCTCATCATAAGGTTTGCGAATTTCTGCCCAGTCTTCATCGCGCTGCGCGACTGGATAGAGCACATTTAAACGTTCTTCTAAACCTTGTTTGGATAGGTGCGCGAAGTAGGTATCAATGGTGTGTCCTTCTGGAATTGGATAATCTGGAAGGAAGTATTTGCCCAATTGCAGCGTGACGTTACAGCGTTTGGCAATGTGATAGCTGTTTTCAATAGCACTTGGAATGTCGGAAAATAATTCCGTCATTTCTACAGCAGTTTTAAAATATTGCTCAGGACTATAAGTTTTAGGACGACGGTTATCCCCTAAAACATAACCATCTGCAATACAGACTCGCGCTTCATGCGCTTCATAATCTTCACGGCGGACAAAGTGCACATCATTATGTGCCACGACGCCAATATTATATTTTTTAGCTAATTTAACCGCTTCGGCAATAAAAGCATCTTCATCGGGACGATCTGTACGGGTCAGTGCCAAATAAACCCGATTGCCAAATTTTTCAATCCATTCTTCGAGCAATGGTTCGGCTTTTTGCGGATTGGACGTGATCAGCATTTTACCGACATCACTTTGAATACCGAGTAACAGAATCAGGTCATCAGCTTGTTCTAAAATCCATGCTTTATTGACGCAAGGGATATTCAGTTGTTGACCTTCAATATAGCCACGGGATACCAATTCAGTCAGGTTGCGCCAGCCGTGATTGTTCATCGACAATAGCGTTACACGATGATCGGCATCATTTAAACGCAGCACTGAACCTAAAATTGGTTTGATGCCTTGCCCCAAACATTTGCCATAAAACTTTACGGCAGCGTGTAGGTTAGATAGATCGGTCAATGCCAGAGCGGGCATTTCTTCGTTGACTGCGGCTTTAATCAAGTCAGGTATGCGTACAATCGACTCGGTAATCGAAAATTCTGTATGTATACCTAAATGAACAAAGCGCATGAATCAGTCCCTTAAAAAATCACGGGTTAGTTTAGCATGCTCTGCTCAAGACAAAACACGCCGCTGTGTTTTTCTGTGGTGAAGTGATCTTCACCCGCGAACACAATTTTCATTTTATGCGTTAACTTTTGCCGTTTCATCGAGTGGGATGAACAAGCTAAGTTATTCGCTATTGAGTGATGATTGTTTTATCTCAGCTTAGATAACCAGTCACCTAAACTTTGCACTAATTGCACTAAAATTAATAAGACCACGACAGTTAGCATGACAACACTACTGTCAAAACGCTGATAACCATAAGAAATAGCAAGGTCACCAATGCCGCCTGCACCGACTGCACCTGCCATAGCGGTTGCGCCAATTAAGCTAATGGTGGCTGTGGTTAGGTTTAAAATGAGCGAGCTACGCGCTTCAGGTAAAATAAATTTGAAGATAATTTGTAAGGGTGTAGCGCCCATTGCCTGTGCAGATTCGACAATCCCTTCATTGACTTCAAGCAGTGAAGTTTCTACCAAACGACCAATATACGGGCCGACATAAATGGTCAGCGGTACAATCGCTGCCCAAGTTCCGATGGATGTACCTACTAACAATTTAGTTAGTGGAATCACTGCAATCAATAAAATAATAAAGGGTAGGGAGCGCAGTGCATTTACAATCGGGTTGAGTCCGTGATAAATCACACGGTTGGGCAAAATACCTGTCGGACGAGTTATGACTAGGGTAATGCCTTGAATAAAGCCCCAGATACAACCAAACAACATGGCAAAGAACACCATGTGAAAAGTTTCTTGTAGTGCAGTGACAAACTGGTCAATAGATAAAGAGCTTTTCCAAAAAGGTGCGGTTACCGAGGTCAGCCACTGTACAATTAAATCTCTCATGCTTGTACTCCTGACTGTTCAATTTCAACACCATTGGCTTTTAAAAACTCAAGCGCCTGTAAAATGACGTTTGAATCGCCGAGTAATTGAATGAACATTTGCCCAATCACAGCGCCATCAATTTCGGTCATATTGGCAAATAAAATATTCAGGCTGATATCAAACTTTTTAATGACCGCTTGAATCAAGGTTTCCTGAGCCGATTTACCTAAAAATTTCAGACAATAAATACTGTGCTGATTTTGATTTTCCAGATTATTCAAAATATTGACAGGCAACTGTTGCTGCAACACGGTTTGAATAAAGCTTTTGGTGGTCGGATGCTGTGGCTGACTAAAAATTTCTAGGGTTGAACCCGTTTCAATCACTTTGCCTTGTTCCATCACTGCGACATAATCACAAACCGATTCAATCACATCCATTTCATGTGTGACCATCACAATGGTAATGCCTTGTTCACGGTTAATCTTTTTCAGTAATTCCAGTACAGACTTGGTGGTTTGCGGGTCAAGTGCAGAAGTCGCTTCATCGCAAAGTAAAATTTTAGGATGATTGGCTAGCGCACGCGCAATACCGACACGTTGTTTTTGTCCGCCTGAGAGTTCATCAGGGTAGGCGTCTTTTTTATGTTTTAAATCAATAAACTCAAGTAATTCATTTAAACGTTTTTCACGTTCGGCTTTGTTCCAACCTAACAGTTTCATCGGCATTTCAATATTGGCAGCCACAGTTTTGGTCTGCAATAAATTAAAGTGCTGAAAAATCATTCCAATATGGGCACGTTCTTGACGTAATTCACGAGCATTGAGTGCAGTAAAATCTTTTTGATGAATGATGACTTGCCCAGCATTTGGACGCTCCAACAAATTAATCAAGCGGATTAACGTACTTTTACCTGCACCACTATAGCCAATAATGCCAAAAATACTGCCTGTTGGAATTTGTAGATTAATTTGATCCAACGCACGCAGTGTTTGACCTTTGAGCTGATAGTGCTTTGAAATGTTTTTAAATTCAATCATATCGTCAAGAAATGTCCATAAATGAAAAAACAGGCAAAGTTCGCTTTGCCTGTTTTGTTTAACGCATTATATTACTATTTTACTGCTTCAGTGAAATAGCTGACAGGTTTATTTACCGCAACTTTTGTTCCGCCAAAGTGCTGATCAATATATTGCTTCACGGCTTCGGTATGATACAACGCGCCTACTTTTTGCAAGATTGGGTCATTTTGTCGATCTGCAGCAGTAGCGAGAATGTTGATATTCATTTTTGTGCTCTGATCAATTGGCTCATAATAAATTGAATCTTTCAGTACGTTCAAACCACCTTCCATTGCAAGGGTGTTGCCCAAGACAATTGCATCGACTTCATCTTTTACACGAACAGCCGTTGCCATTTGAATCGGTTTGATTTGAATTTGCTTCGCATTTTCTACGATGTCTGCAGGCGTACCTTGAACATTGTCAAAACCATCTTTCAGTTTAACCAAACCAGCCGATTGAAGTAATAACAACGCACGTGATTCATTGGCACCATCATTTGGAATGGCGATAGTCGCACCTGTTTTGAACTCATCCAACTTTTTTACTTTGCTTGAGTAAATACCCATTGGCTCTAAGTAAGTTGTCGCTACCGGTGCAATTTTATCTTTATTGTTGGCATTAAACGCAACCATATAGGCATAAGATTGGAATGCATTAAGATCAATTTCTTTATTTGCTACCGCCGTGTTCATTGACACGTAATCGGTGAAGTTTTTCACTTCAAGTTGAATACCAGCTGCTTTAGTTTCAGGTAAGTCGGCAATAAAACGCCAAATATCTGCATCTGAACCAGTTGATGCCATAGTGACAGTGTGTAGAGCAGAAGAATCTTTTTGTGCCGCGTCAGTCGCAGGCGCTTCTTGTTTGCCACAGCCAGCCAAGCCAACTGAAAGACCAAGTACAAGACCAAGGAGCTTTTTCATGAATATATCCTGAGCAAGTTTAAGCAGTGCCTAAAGTTGCCAATGATTGAGAAGAATAAAATCAACACGATGGATGGAATCGCATGATGATTTTGCATGTTTCTCAAATACGTTGTAGGTATTGTTTGAGTATTGAAAAAGTCTGCCCGCAGCTCAATCAATAATTTTGAGATGGATCGGCAATTTACTTTTTCAAAAGATGCCCCATCATAACAATAAAAAATAATTCTATATAGTACTGCGTATGTTCTGCATATCACTGTTTTTACATCATAAAGAGAATAAGTCAAAATAAGTTCTTATAAATAAATATATTCTGCAAAGATTGTAAATTTGAATAAGTGTTTAAATATTTAGGTGCTATAGAATTTATTCTGAAATATAAATATGAAAAATAGAAATTTGGCGTTAACTAGGTTCATTTATGCATTGATGCAATAAAAAAAAGCTCGTAGTGTGACGAGCTTTTTTTGGACGTAGATTTTTAGAGTAAACTAAAAATTTAAGCATTTTCACGCGCAATAGCACGGTAGCCAATATCTTTACGATATTGCACGCCATCGAAAGTCACTTTTTCACAAAGCTCTAATGCTTTGGCTTGAGCTTCTCCAATTGTATTGCCTAGAGCAGTCACGCAAAGTACGCGACCGCCCGCAGTCACGATCTCACCATTTTCATTAGCTTTCGTACCTGCATGGAATACTTTGGCATCCGTCATTTCAGTGTCTAAGCCTGAAATCACATCGCCATTGCTAGACGTTTCTGGGTAGCCCTTTGATGCAAGTACGATACCAACTGTTTTACGTTCATCCCAGTCTGCTTCGGCAGGCAAGTTACCTGCAATACCAGCTTCAACTAAATCCACCAAAGACGATTTTAAACGCATCATGATCGGTTGTGTTTCTGGGTCACCAAAACGGCAGTTAAACTCGATCACTTTGGGTTGACCTTTGTCATCAATCATTAAGCCAGCGTATAAGAAACCTGTATAAACATGACCATCTTTTTTCATACCTTGAACAGTAGGACGCATCACTTCATTCATCGTTTTTTCAAATACGTCTGCAGTCACGACAGGGGCAGGAGAGTAAGCACCCATACCGCCAGTGTTTGGACCTTGATCGCCTTCAAAAATACGTTTATGGTCTTGAGATGTTGCCATTGGTAAGATGTTGTCGCCATCAATCATACAAATGAAAGATGCTTCTTCACCAGCAAGAAACTCTTCAATCACAACACGAGAACCTGCATCACCAAATTTGTTGCCTGCCAGCATGTCATCAATTGCTGCAAAAGCTTCTTCATTTGTCATTGCCACGATCACGCCTTTACCCGCAGCAAGACCATCCGCCTTGATCACGATTGGCGCGCCATTTTTCTCGACGAAAGCTTTTGCCGCATCGACTTCAGTGAATACGTCATAGAAAGCAGTTGGAATGTTGTGACGTTTTAAGAAATGCTTGGCAAAGGCCTTAGAACCTTCAAGCTGTGCAGCAAACTGGGTTGGGCCCCAAATCTTTAAGCCTGCTTCACGGCAGGCATCTACCACACCATTGACCAATGGTGCTTCAGGACCAACAATGATTAAATCGACTGCATTATTTTTGGCAAATTCGATAATCGCAGGGTTATTTTGAATGTCTAACGCCACATTTTCGCATTTGTTTTCAGTTGCAGTCCCTGCGTTGCCTGGTGCAACAAAGACTTTAGCAACTTTTTCATCTTGTGCGATTTTCCATGCCAATGCATGTTCACGACCGCCACTACCTAAAACTAAAATGTTCATTTATTAAAATCCTTAAAAATTAATCCCCCTTGTATAAGGGGAACTCCCATCGTTCTACAATAATATAGAAAACCCTCCTTTATAAATAAAGGAGGGCTAGGGAGGATCGTCTAAAAATTAGTGACGGAAATGACGCATACCTGTGAATACCATTGCGATACCAGCTTCATCTGCTGCGGCAATGGTTTCTTCGTCACGCATTGAACCACCTGGTTGAATGATGCATTTGATACCCGCTTTAGCAGCGTTATCAATACCATCACGGAATGGGAAGAACGCATCAGACGCCATAACAGCACCTTCAACCACTAAACCTGCATGTTCTGCTTTAATTGCAGCAATACGTGCAGAGTTTACACGGCTCATTTGACCTGCGCCTACACCAATCGTTTGACGGTTTTTCGCATAAACAATTGCATTAGATTTCACGTATTTTGCAACTTTCCAAGCAAAGATCATGTCATCAATTTCTTGTTCAGTTGGCGCACGTTTGGTCACAACTTTTAAGTCATCTTTAGTGATCATGCCCAAGTCTTGGTCTTGAACCAATAAACCGCCGTTAACACGTTTGTAATCCATTTGCGGTGCACGAGCATCAATTGCTGGAAGCTCACCACAAACAAGTACACGTACGTTTTTCTTCGCACCAGTCACTTCAAGTACGCCATCTGCAATACTTGGTGCAATGATCACTTCAACGAATTGACGGTCTACAATTGCTTGCGCAGTTGCAACATCTAACTCACGGTTAAATGCAATGATGCCACCAAATGCTGATTCTGGATCCGTTGCATAAGCAAGATCATAAGCAGCTTGAATACCCTCTAAAGACACGGCAACACCACATGGGTTCGCGTGTTTTACGATCACACAAGCAGGTTTTGCAAATGATTTCACACATTCAAGTGCAGCGTCAGTATCTGCAATGTTGTTATACGATAATTCTTTGCCTTGTAACTGTTTTGCAGTTGAAACAGAAGCTTCAGTCGCAGCAGGGTCTATATAGAATGCAGCAGACTGATGTGGGTTTTCGCCGTAACGCAAATCTTGAGCTTTGTTTAATTGTGTATTGAAGGTACGTGCAAACTTGTCAGCTTTACCTTCTTCTTTACCTACACGTGCACCCAAGTAAGAAGCAATCATGCCGTCGTATTGTGCAGTGTGTTCAAACGCTTTAACGGCTAAATCAAAACGAGTTTCGTAAGATAAAGCACCGCTGTTTTTCATTTCTGTAATGACAGTCGCATAGTCAGATGCATTAACCACAATACCCACAGAAGCATGGTTTTTCGCTGCAGCACGAACCATGGTTGGACCACCAATGTCAATGTTCTCAATTGCATCAGCAAGTGAACAGTTTGGTTTAGCTACCGTTGCTGCAAATGGGTAAAGGTTAACAACAACGAGGTCGATGGCATCAATATTGTGTTCTGCCATGACTGCTTCGTCTAGACCACGACGAGCCAAGATACCGCCATGAATTTTTGGGTGTAACGTTTTTACACGACCATCCATCATTTCTGGGAAACCAGTATGCTCTGATACTTCTACGACAGCTATATTGTTGTCTTTAAGCAACTTATAAGTACCGCCAGTAGATAAAATTTCTACCCCAAGAGCAGCAAGTTCTTGTGCAAATTCAACAATACCTGTTTTGTCAGAAACAGAGATTAAAGCGCGTTTAATAGTCATGATCTTCGTCACAGTTTTCAATTACAGATTAAAACAAACTAGCAAAATGCAGATAAAAAAAATGCCTGCGGAGGCCGCAAGCATTTTATCACTTATTCACTCATTAAACCGTGAGCTTTTAACTTTTTACGTAAAGTTCCACGGTTTAGTCCAAGAATTTCAGCAGCGCGTGTTTGGTTGCCGCGAGTGTATTCAAGAACAACAGATAAAAGAGGTTTCTCCATTTCTGCTAACACCATGTCATACACTTGTGAAGGTTGTTCACCTTGTAGTTGTGCAAAATAATGGCGAACTGCGCGATCTACGTGAATACGTAAAGCAACATCAGATTGTGCAGTAAAAATAGGAGATTTGCTATTCATGCGAATTAATCCGAAAATCAGATATCACTGGGATAAAGTGATATATCAATGTGGTCTATAAATTAAATGAACTCCGTTTTAGATCCTAAAACGGGAAGTTCTAAAACTGGAACATTTAGCTTGCCACAACTCTACGCATTGGTCGAAATTTAAGCGTAACAATACATTAATAATTGTTACAGACCAAAATCAAAACAAAAACTCTACTCTGTACGCGATATATTAAATAAAGCGCATTAGACAGATCTAAATTTGTTGTGAATCTTGCGAGGAGTTTGCAGCACAAAGCTTTCGTGGCGCGTATGATACCATTGTATGAGAAAAAGTGAGCAAGAAAACTGCAATTTTTTTAATTTTTTTCGCTATTTTTTCACTATTTTTTTGTGAATTAAGGCTTGATAATTTCTAAAGTATAGGTATCGAAGTCGTTTCGAGACATTGGAACTAAAATGTCAAACTTAAATGGACTGTTTTTAGGAATGCGTTGAATACTCGAAAGACTTTCGACCAAATACTCCTGTGGAGAATAAACATAAGTAAATAATGTTTGTTGTTTTTCTTTTAAAGTGACTTTGATATTAGGCAAAGCCAAGCTTTTGTCATAGTAGTTGATCAGCTCACCCGTAAATTGTGTATTTATAGCATCTACACGTTTCACCTTCACGCGATTTGCTGAAATTAAGCTATAGCGTTGTTCTAGATTACTACAGTTGAAAAATTGACAGACTTGGGTAAACACAGAATTCAGTGTAGGGCTGCTGTTTAAAAACTTTGGGTTAAACCACAAAATTTGAAAGATCAACAAACCAACCAATAAAAGATTAATAATTGCCCAAAGTAAGTAGTAACCATTGCCTTGCTTTTTTTCATTTTCAAGATCAGGCGCAGATAAGTTCATGGCAGGAATGTTGCCAATCGGTTCGGTACTAAAATAATTGAGGTTATTCAGATAGGTTTTCAGATCAATATTGGAATGTTCAACTTTACGCTGAAAAATATCTAAAATATGTTGCGTTTGCGCAAGTTCAGCAGTTGCCTGTACAAAACTGTGGTTTTGAATGTGATGTAACGGTGATGTGACTGAATTTTTATTTTGAGGAAAGGCAAATACCAAATGCGAAAGAGCATTAAAGGTATTGTCGCATTTAGGACAACAAACCATGCCTTGCGCAACGGTCAGTTGCGCAACGGATACTTTATAAACAGACTGGCATTCAGGGCACTTGGTTTGCTTGTCACTCATAACTCAAAAATTACAGTTATGGGGATGGCGTTTCCCCGAAATTCTACACCAGTTTTCTTCACGGTTTTCGACTTGTACTATATCAAAAAATTCAGAATAAACACTAGAAACTTCAGCAACTTGCTCTTCAATAACACCTGCAAGTGCGAACTCGCCCTCAGATTTAATTAAAGTTGCGAACTCTGGCGCAAGCATCATCAATGGGCCTGCTAAAATATTAGCAACTAAAACGTCTGCTTTTTCATTTCCAATGGTTTGATTGAACTCTTCTGGAAGTCCAACATATAAGTTTTCGAGAACGCCGTTGAGTTCAGCATTTTGTTTAGTTGCTAAAACTGCTTGTGGGTCAATATCAGTTGCATAGACTTTTTTTGCTCCGAGTAATAAAGCGGCGACCCCTAAAATGCCTGAACCACAACCGTAGTCGATCACGACTTTATCTTTCACATCGGTTTTACCTAACCATTGTAGGCACAAAAAAGTACTGGCATGGTTACCTGTACCAAAAGCCAAACCTGGGTCAAGTTTGATATTGACGGCATCTGCCTCAGGTGGTTCCAACCATTCAGGTACAATCCAGAATTTCTCTGCAATCTGGATTGGCTCGTAGTAATCCATCCATGAGCGTTCCCAAACCTGATCTTCCAAAAATTCACTGCGTAAAGGGGCATCTGGCATTTGCGCACGAATAAAGGTTTCTAAGGCTGCAACATTAATTTCTTCACCTTCGTCTTGTGCATAAATACCAGTCACAATGACTTTGTTCCAAAGTGGTGTTTCACCTGGCAGTGGCTCAAGTAAGTCCTGATTTTCCGCATCATCTAAGGTTACGCTGACAGCACCCAATGAACTGAGCAGGGTTTCAGTAAAATCGACTTGCGCTTGATCAACAGTAATATGTATTTGTAACCACTTCACGGAGATAACCTAAAATTTAATGCGAAAGCACTATTGTAACTGAACTGGCGCAGACGCTGTTATTTTTTATTCGGATTGCGAATGGGAAAACTCTATGCGATTGGAAGTTTCCAATTCGCTTTATGCTTATAGTCGAATAATGTGACAAAAATATAAGTGGATGGTTGGTTTTAGCTATCATCGCTCACTCATCCCCAAAGCTGTCAAATTGCTGGATTGGGGATGATTGAGGGACTTGTTTTAGGATGCAGATTGCTCTGATGCAGGTGTCGGCACAAATTTATTTAGTAATGTGCCTAAAATTGCGGCAAAGATATACATGAAAATAGAATAAACAGCAGCAGGCATGGCAATAGTTGAGCTTGCCATAACGGTTAGGGCGATAGTCATTGCAAGGGTGCTGTTGTGAATACCAATTTCAAAGGCACAGGCACGGGCTTGTTGGCTATTCACGCCAAAGAAACGTGGGACAAAATAACCAATCAATAAACTGCAGGCACAGAACAGGGCCGTGGCAAGTCCTACATCTGCCAAATAAAGCATGATGTTGTTTCGCTCTTTGGCAATTGCGCCAATAATAATCACAATTAGAAAAACCACAGCAAAAATACGTACAGGTTTGTTTAAGCGGTCTGCCGTTTGAGGGCTAAAATGGCGTACCGACATCCCTAAAGTGACAGGGATGATAATAATTAAAAACACCTGCAATACTTTTGCAAACTGTAAGCCAACTTGTTGCCCATCCTGCATAAAATGATGAATGGCAAAGTTGACAATCAGTGGCAAGGTAAATGCTGCAATTACGGAATTCACGGCAGTGAGGGTGATGTTTAGGGCAATATCGCCTTTATATAAGTAGCTAAATAAGTTGGCTGTTGGCCCACCTGGAGATGCTGCCAGTAGCATGAGTCCGACTGCAAGCAGTGGTGGTAAATTCAGCAGTTTACAAATAAAAAATGCAATTGCTGTCAGGACGACCAATTGACAAAATAAAGCAATAAACACTGCTTTGGGGTGTTTGCTCACCCGTTTAAAGTCGTTAGGAGTGAGTTCTAAGCCAAGTCCAGCCATGACCACGGCCAAAGCCAGCGGCAAAAATATTGTGATTAATCCTGAATCCATAAACACTCCTTTGTTTTTACATCTATAATGATCTATTTAATATCTAACTATTTGTTTAATCTGTGGTTAATTGAATATTGCTCACATCTTAAATTGTATTTTTATTGTGGTTTAAACTCTGCTCCTGTTTGTGTTGAAGAGCAAGTTTGGCAGATTGTCTAGCCAAGATATTCCCTAAAATAAAACTGAACATATACATAAAAATGGTGTAGATCGCAGAAGGAATGGCAATTTCAGTGCTTTGCAAAACCGATAGCGCAATGGTTAAAGAAACGGCAGTGTTATGAATACCAATTTCAAAACAACAGGAGCGTGCTTGTTGATCAGGGACGCCCGCCAAATACGGCACGAGATAACCAATGAGTAAACTTAAAAAGCAAAATAGTGCAGTTGCGATACCAATGGCGCTGAAATAGTCAAAGACATTGGCGCGTTCGCGGAAAAGCGCATAAAAGAATAAAGCGAAAATGAAATAAATGGACATCAAACGCATAGGTTTGCCCAACTGTAATGCAATTTGTGGCATCGCATTACGCACCGCCATTCCTACACATACAGGCACAATAATCAGTAAAAAAACCTGTGCCATTTTTTCAATAGGCATGCCAATTTGTTGTTGATCGGTCATAAAATACAGAAAAGACAAATTGACAATAAAAGGCAGAGTAAAAGTTGCCATCACAGAATTCATTGCGGTTAGGGTAATATTTAGGGCAACGTCACCTTTATAGACATAGCTAAATAAGTTCGCAGTAGGCCCCCCTGGTGAAGCAGCAAGCAGCATTAAGCCAATTGCCAACAGCGGTGGTAATTCTAAAAATAAACAAATTGAAAATGCTAAAACAGGCAAAATGACCAATTGTGAAAAAAGCGTTAAAAAAATGACTTTAGGAAATTGATTGACCCGAATAAAGTCTTTAGGCGTGAGTTGTAAGCCTAAGCCCATCATCATCACAGCCAAGGTCAGTGGTAGAAAAAAGGTAAAAAAGCCTGAATCCATAGCACATCCTTTATTTTTTTCTTATGGGTATAATTTTCCCTCTCTTTGCAGTGTAATTGTTTTTTGAGCTTGTGCAATAAACAAAGCAGTCACTTCTTATAAATGACTGCTTTGGTGTTATTTTCATGCTTTCAGTTTGAATGAATACAAGCCGATCTGTTCATGAAAATATAGATTAAGTGATTGATCACATGGCAGCAGGGCGTGGTGGCGTAAAGCCTAAGGCACATTTGCCTTTTAACTCAGTACCATTGACTGTAATGACGGTACTTTGCGCATCTGCCATACAAGAACGGTATAATTCAGGCTCATTGCCTTGTAATTGCACTGCTTTAGATGAACTAAAGAATTGTGGTTCACAGGTACCATTCCAGATAATCCCACGATAAGCAAAGCTTACAGGTGCGCCCTGAGTTTTACCTTTACAGACTTGCTGGAATTTTTGCGCGTTATAGACGGTTTCTACTTTATCATTTGCCTGCACTGCAAATGGACTGAAAAATAAGCCACAAAGCATAGAGGACAGCAAAATTTTCTTATTCATGATGTTTCCCTTTGTTTCTCATATCTGTGCTATTAGGATAAAAAATGGACAAATTAAAACAACAGTGATCTGGTTAATTTTTAGGTCTAAATGTTTTTATATACGGTAAAAATGCAAATTTGGATTACAAAATATTAATTTTGTAGCGCCGTTAAGCCAATAAAATCGACTGAATCTGTCAACTTATGCCTGAAGGTTTGCTATAATATTCCGTCTTTATTTTTTATCTCTCCTTGACCATTATGCACTATCCTAAAGTTTACGATGTCATTGTTATTGGTGGCGGTCACGCAGGCACCGAAGCGGCGCTTGCAGCAGCACGTATGGGTCGTCAAACCTTACTCTTAACTCATAACATTGAGACTTTAGGGCAGATGAGCTGTAACCCTGCAATTGGTGGGATTGGTAAGTCGCATTTGGTACGTGAGATTGATGCCTTGGGCGGTGCAATGGCATTGGCTGCCGATAAAAGCGGGATTCAATTCCGTATTTTAAACTCGCGTAAAGGTGCTGCGGTTCGTGCAACACGTGCGCAGGCAGACCGTGTTCGCTTTAAAGCTGCGATTCGCGCCACTTTAGAAAACCAAGCCAATTTAGATATTTTCCAACAAGCAGCCGATGACCTGATTGTAGAAGGCGATACTGTAAAAGGTGTAGTCACTCAAATGGGCATTCGCTTTGATGCAAAAACGGTGGTATTGACTACAGGTACCTTCTTAGGTGGCGTTATTCATATTGGTTTGGAAAAATCGAGTGGCGGTCGTGCAGGCGATCCTCCATCTATTGCTTTGGCGGCGCGTTTACGTGAATTAAATTTGCCTGTTGGTCGTTTAAAAACAGGTACGCCACCACGTATTGATGCACGTTCAGTCGATTTTTCGGTCATGATTCCGCAGCCGGGTGATTTCCCATCGCCAACCATGTCATTCATGGGTGATGTGTCGATGCACCCTGAACAAGTGAACTGCTATATCACGCATACCAATGAACGTACTCACGAAATTATTCGTGGTGGTTTAGATCGTTCACCTATGTATACAGGTGTCATTGAAGGTGTTGGCCCACGTTACTGTCCATCGATTGAAGATAAAATTCACCGTTTTTCTGACAAAGACTCGCATCAGGTATTTTTGGAGCCTGAAGGTTTAGATACACATGAATTGTATCCAAACGGAATTTCAACGTCTTTACCGTTTGATGTGCAGTTCGAATTAGTTCGTTCAATTCGTGGTATGGAAAATGCGCATATTTTGCGTCCAGGTTATGCGATTGAATATGATTACTTTAATCCACAAGCCTTGAAATTTACTTTGGAAACCAAAGCCATTAATAACTTGTATTTTGCAGGTCAAATTAATGGCACGACTGGTTATGAAGAAGCGGGTGCGCAAGGTGTGTTGGCTGGTTTGAATGCGGCACGTCGCGCTTGGGATCAGGAGCAATGGACACCAAAACGTGATGAAGCTTATATTGGCGTGTTGGTTGATGATTTGATCACGCTAGGTACCAAAGAACCGTACCGCATGTTTACCTCACGTGCGGAATACCGTTTGATGTTGCGTGAAGACAATGCTGATCAGCGTTTGACCCCAATTGGTCGTGAACTTGGTTTGGTGGATGACACTCGCTGGGCGGCTTACTGTGAAAAAATGGAAGCAGTAGAACGTGAAACAGGGCGTTTACAGCATTTGTGGGCTGCACCAAACAACCCGATGGGCAAAAAATTTGTTGAAATGACAGGTGCAGATTTATCTAAAGAATGTTCTGCGATTGATCTGTTAAAACGTCCAAATATCAGCTTTGCGCAAATTGCAGAATTAACGGGTTCAGAAGTTTCTGCACAAGTGGGCGACCAAATTGAAATTGCGGTGAAATATGCAGGTTATATTAACCGTCAGCATGAAGATGTCGCACAATTAAAACGCTTGGAAGAAACCAAAATCCCTGCGGATTTTGATTATGATGCAATTTCAGGTTTATCGCGCGAAATTACGCTGAAGTTAAAGCATGTTTTGCCTGAAACTTTGGCACAAGCCAGTCGTATTCCGGGTGTGACACCTGCTGCAGTTCAATTGGTGATGATCACCATTCGTAAAAATGCACAGTCACGTAAATCTGCATAAGATTAGCTAGATTAATGCAGAAGCCCGCAAATTTAAATTGCGGGCTTTTTTATGCACCAAAGTAAATCAGATGCTAAGTAAAGAAGAAGTTAAGTATAAGAGAAAACTTGATTTCGACTACACATCTTATGATTTCACAGCTAGATCAGGAGCAGTTAAAGTGATACTTATCGACATAGATAGGGGTAAAATATGACTTTAAAAACCATTCGTTATAATACAGCTGAACTCGCATGCCTACGTTGTATGATGCCGAGTCAATTTTAATTTCAACTTTAACTTCAATCACAATAACTAGATTTGAACGAGAACGATCATGCTATCGCCCCATATATTTGGGGCTTTTTTATTCCTGAGTTTGATGCACCGCATTGGCAACTTCTACAGGCTCAATCTGAATCAGCTTTTTACCAAAACTACGCAACCACCAAACCAATTGCGAGGTAAACGGCACAGTGGCTGTCACCAACACATCACCATTTTCCAGTATTTCCATGGTTTGATCTATGCTTAATTGGCTTTCATCGAAATAAATGGCATCAGCTTTTTGCATGGTAAGTTTGAGCTGAATATTTTCAGTAGCTTTGCTGAAATCGACTCTGAAACCCAATTCGCCAGATTCAATATAGGCATCAATATCAAAATTAACAGGATGCAGGGCGCGTGAATCTAAAACTTTGGCCGCTTTAAAACGATGCAGGGCAAAAGTTTGAATGTCGGTTTTGTCAAATCGGGTACAAATTAAATAAATCACCGCACCTTTTTGCACCAAAGCCAAAGGATTCAGCACATAGGTTTTTTCTTCGCCTGAACTGCTGCGTGATTGATAAATACATTCCAGTTGTTTGTCTTGGAGCAAGCCTTCATAAATCGCCTGTTGTGCATTGCGGTCTACGACTGGCGGAATTAAAGGTTGTGTTGCAGGCACAATCCGCACACGGTTAATCCATTGGCGAACATTGTTTTGGGTCGACAGACTGCGCCGTGCCAAATCAAACCATGGGTTCATTTCTTCAATCAAACTTGGCGGTAGTAGGTGCTTTAAGTGTTCCTCGACCATCATAAACGTCACCGCTTGAGAGCTAGTCATGTGCGGTAAACTTTGAA
>ERZ650312.52-NODE-52-length-47233-cov-9.805715_pt1 | contig 47233 bp, 33 predicted proteins | sample MGYA00376248_ERZ650312 | MGnify/ENA primary metagenome ERZ650312 (study PRJEB26733, sample SAMN07839316) | wastewater metagenome | biome: urban; feature: wastewater treatment plant; material: waste water | place: USA: North Carolina | collected 2016-07-28 ... | reverse complement strand
AAACCCAACAAGCCCACAGGCCGTCTGAAACGTTGGGTTTATCAACCCAACCTACACAGCTTAAAGCAAACAGGCCGTCTGAAAAGCAGCGGTAGGTCCGATTCTCGAATCCGACATTTGGCTATTGCGGCTTGAATTGAGAGATGCTATCTACGCGTTGCTATAACAAGGCCGTCTGAAAGGGTTTCAGACGGCCTGGCTTCAACTCAAGGGCAACACCCCCGAGCGCTCGAAAAACGCCCGATAAGCCGCCGCCTTGGCCGCCAGCGCCAGCGGATAAGCACGCGAGCTGGAGGGCAGGCGGCAGAGCTGCAAATGGCGGCCGTGATAATCAAAAGCCACGGCCTGATTGAGCGGCGGCATGGGCGGCGCGGGTTCGAGCAGGCTCAGCAGCGTTTCCGTGGCCTTGCCGCCGGTGGTAAACAGCCAGCGGCAATCGGGCAGCTGCGTCAGCACCGCGCCCAAATCCACCGGCTCGACAATGCGCAGAAATTTATCCGACGCATTGCCGCGTTCGCGCACGGCACGCCGCACGGTGGGGCATAAGGCAATATTGTGCGCCATCAGAAAATCGCGGATTTTTCCGGCATCAAAACGTTTTTCGCCGGCCACTTGGAAATGGCCGGCATCATTGAAAAACACCAGCCCGTAAATGCGCCACATATCGTTTTGGAAATTGGGGTAGTGAAACGCCATGCAGCGCTTGGCCGCAGCGGGCGGGAAAGTGCCCATCATCATCACGCGGGCGTGCGGCGGCAGCACCGGGGCGAAAGGGTGGGTTTCAATCGGAAAATCATTCATGGCATCAGCGGCCGTCTGAAACTGTATTTTTCAGACGGCCTTTCCAAAATAAAGTGAACAAACCGTATCTTACCTGCTTTTTGATGTAGCGCAAAAGAAAGACGGTTTTCATAATTTACTTGAATGACACCGATGTCAAACAATGATACGCTTGCGCCATCTTTTCATGCAAAGGCAAAGCCATGGCCACTATTTATGATGTTGCACAGCTTGCAGGCGTGTCGCCCAAAACCGTCAGCCGCGTGCTCAACCGCGATGCCGCCGTGCGCGACAATACCCGCACAGCGGTGGAAAAAGCCATGGCTGAGCTTGGCTATATTCCTTCATCGGCAGCGCGCTCGATGCGCTCCAACCGCTCGGGGCTGATCGGCCTGATCACCGGCGCGATTTCGCGTGCGGGCGACACCTCGGTGCCCACGGGCCTGCCGGATATGTTTTTGATTCAGGGCGCGCAAAAAGTGATGGCCGCCGCCGGCAAAACCTTGATGATTGCCGACACCGGCGGCGATGCGGCGCGCGTTGAGCCCTTGATGCGCACTTTTATGCAGCACCGCGCCGAGGGCATGATTTATGTGGCCGCTTTTCATCAACGAGTGAGCCTGCCCGCGCCGCCGGCGCATTGCCCCTGGGTGTTGGCCAACTGCTTTGATGAAGCGGGCACACCGGCGGTGGTGCCCGACGATGCCCACGGCCAAGCGCAGCTGGTGACGCGGCTGATTGCTGCCGGCCACCGCCGCATCGCTTATCTGACGCTGCCGCCCGATGTGCCGGCCACCGCTTTGCGCGTGGGCGGCTATCGCGAGGCGCTTGCGGCAGCGGGCATCATGCATGACGAGGCTTTGGTGGCGGCGGGCTATCCCGACCATCGCAACCGCAGCGAAGATTTATATGCCGCCATTGAAAAGCTGCTGATGCTGGCTGAGCCGCCCACGGTGCTTTGCTGCGGCAACGATGAAATGGCGCTGCGCGTTTACGGTATGTTGCGCAGCCGCGGCCTGCGGGTGCCGGAAGATATTTCCGTGGCCGGCTACGACGATCACCGCGCCATCGCCGAAACGCTTTATCCGCCGCTCACCAGCGCCGAGCTGCCTTATGTGCAGATGGGCACTCAGGCCGCCGCGCTGCTGCTCGAGCTGATCGAGCGCGGCCAAGCCGCCGGCAGCAATCCGCGCAAAGTGCAGGGCGCTTTGGCGTGGCGCGATTCGGTTACGCAGCAGGCGCAATAGGATGGGTTTGTATTTCATTTTCAACAAAAATCCATTCCCAACACGGCATTCAAAACAAAAAACAATCAGGAGCTTCACATGAAAATCGACCCTCGCATCGCGATGACGCTGCGGCAGATTATGCTGATGAACTTTGGTTTTTTCGGCATTCAATACAGCTTCGGCCTGCAGCAAACCGCCATCACGCCGGTGTTCAGCTTTCTCAATGCCGACCCCGGCTCCATTCCGCTTTTGCACATGGCAGGCCCCGTTACCGGCCTGATTGTGCAGCCGATTATCGGCGCTTTGAGCGACCGCACCTGGGTAAACGGCCTCGGGCGGCGGCGGCCTTATTTTTTAATCGGCGCCATCGGTTGCAGCCTGTGCCTGTTTCTCTACCCGCACGTTACCGCCTTGTGGATGGCCGTGCTGCTGCTGTGGATGCTCGACATCAGCAACAACACCGCCATGGAGCCTTACCGCGCCTTTATCGCCGACACCTTGCCCGAGCGCCAGCAGCCCACCGGCTTTCTGATGCAGAGCGTGTTTACCGGGCTGGGCATCACGCTGGCCAATGTGTCGCTTTATGTGTTTCAGCAATTTATCGGCGGCACCACCGAATCAGGCATTCCTTATTGGGTGTTCGGCTCGTTTTATGTGGGCGCGGTCTGCTCCATCGGCTCGATTCTGATTTCGGTGTTTTCCACCCGCGAACACCGCCCCAGCGATGAAGAGCTGGCCGCCATGCGCGCGCAGCCGCGCGGCCTGGTTCCCGCCGTGAAAGACATCATCAGCGCCATCAAAGATATGCCCAAACCCTTGTGGCAGCTGGCTTTGGTGTATCTTTTCCAATGGTATGCCATGTTTATTTACTGGCAATACGTCACCCACAGCATCGCCAAATCGGTGTGGGGCGCCACGCCCGACAATAAAGCCGTGTATGAGCAGGCCGTGGGCTGGACCGGCTTGGTAAACGGCTGGTACAACATCGTGACCTTTATTTCCGCTTTCGGCCTGATGTGGCTGGCGCGCCGCTATTCGGCCAAGCAAGTGCACGCTTTTGCGCTCTCGCTGGCCGCCGCGGCTTTGTTAATCTTTCCGCACATCGGCAACAAATACCTGTTGTTTGTGCCGATGATAGGCTTCGGCATCGCCTGGGCCAGCATTATGGGCGTGCCGTTTCTGATTGCCGTGGCCGAAATTCCGAAAGCGCGCTATGGCGTGTATATGGGCATTATCAATATGATGATTGTGGTGCCTATGCTGATCGAAACCCTTACCTTCGGCTGGATTTACCGCACCTTTCTCGGCACCAACCCCACCCACGCCATTACCTTCGCCGGCCTGCTGATGGTGTGCGCCGCGCTGGCCACCTTGCGCATCCGCACCAAGCAAACCGCGCTGGGCACTTAACTGATATTGATGTGCAAATAAAGTGCACAGATAGTGGAATAAATGAAAAACTGATACAAGCCGTATGCAGCCAACCATACACACAAAAGCCGTTTAAAACGCGTGCGTGGCTGCGCCACACACCCTACACACGGTTTGAGATTTCTTGTTTTTGTATCCATTTTTTTGATTTCACTATATTTTGCAGAAAAGGCCGTCTGAAACGCTTTCAGACGGCCTTTTCAAGCAAGCGGGCACGCGCGTTAAGCCGCCGCACTTTCCTGCACTTTTTCCAACAAAAACGCCAACGCAAACTGCACAGCCTGTGCGCGCACTTCGCTGCGGCTGCCGCCAAAATGCGCCTGTCGCGCCCAAATATGCTGCTTGTCGGCCAAGCCGAACCACACCGTGCCCACCGGTTTTTCTTCGCTGCCGCCGCCGGGGCCGGCAATGCCGGAAATGCTGAGCGCGTAATCGGCTTTGGCGGCCAGAAGCGCGCCGATGGCCATTTCGCGCACCACTTCTTCGCTCACCGCGCCGTAAAAAGCCAGTGTGGCTTCGTGCACGCCCAGCAGTTGCGCTTTGGCGGCATTGCTGTAGGTGACAAAGCCCATGTCAAACCAGGCCGAGCTGCCGCTGGTGCGGGTGAACTCGGCCGCGAGCAGGCCGCCGGTGCACGATTCGGCGCAGGTAACGGTGCGGGCGTGTTGCAGCAGATATTCGGTGAGGGTGTCGAGCGTGTTCATATTGATTCTTTAAAATTCCATCAAATGGTTTCAGACGGCATGTTGGATAGGTTTCGCGGCCAACAAGGTTTCAGACGGCCTCTAATTTCGCAAAAGCCGTGTCCAATTCTTTAATGCCGGCTTTGCCGAAATTAATCGTGAGCCGCGCCGACTCGCCTTTGTTTACCGCTTCGATAATCACGCCGGTGCCGAATTTGGCGTGGCGCACGTTTTGGCCGATGCGGAAACCCGCATAGTCTTGCGGCAAATCATAGCTTTCCACCACGCGGTTTTTGATTTTCGGCGCGTCGGCAAAGCTGTTGAAAGGCTTGATTCGGGCAGAGAGGCGGTGCAGCACGGCTTCGGGAATTTCATCCACAAAGCGCGACACAATGCCGAAATGGGTTTGGCCGTGCAGCAGGCGTTGCTGCGCCATGCTGATATAAAGGCGGCGGCGGGCGCGGGTGATGGCCACATACATCAGGCGGCGCTCTTCTTCGAGGCCGTCGCGCTCGGCCAGGCTGTATTCGCTGGGAAACAAACCTTCTTCCATGCCGCTGAGAAACACGGCGTCGAATTCCAGCCCTTTGGCGGCGTGCACCGTCATCAGTTGCAGCGCGTCATCGCCTTCGCCGGCCTGGTTTTCGCCCGATTCGAGCGCGGCGCTGCTTAAAAAAGCCAAGATGGGAAACAGCGGATTATCCGCCGTGCCCTCGGGCAGGGTTTCGAAGTTGCTCTCTTCGGGCTTGAAAGCCACGGCGGCATTCACCAATTCGTCTAAGTTGTCCAAGCGGTCTTGATGCTCGCTTTTTTGGGTTTGGTAATATTCCACCAAGCCGCTGTCGCGGGTGACGGCCAGCATCATTTCCTGCAAAGAAGACACCGCCGCCAGCGTGCCCAAGCCTTCAATCAGGCGCACGAAAGCAGCCACTTTGGCGGCTTTGGCGCCCATGCCGCAAGCGGCCTGCCACAGCGAGATGCCTTGCTCGGCGGCGGCCGCTTGAATATTTTCAATCGTGCGCGTGCCGATGCCGCGCGTGGGCATGTTGATCACGCGCAGCAAGGCATTGTCGTCGTCGGGGTTCACCGCCAAGCGCAGATAGGCAAGCGCATGTTTGATTTCCTGGCGCTCGTAAAAGCGCAGGCCGCCGTAGATTTTATAGGGCAGGCCGGCGCGGAAAAGCGCCTGCTCAAGCACGCGCGATTGGGCGTTGCTGCGGTAGAGCACGGCCATTTGGCTTAAGGCCGTGCCTTCGCGTTGCAACGCTTTGGCTTCATCAATAATAAACTGCGCTTCTTCAAAATCGGTGGGCGCGGCGATAAAGCGGATTTTGTCGCCCTCGGCCGCATCGGTGCGCAGATTTTTGCCCAAGCGCTCGGCGTTGTGCTCGATCACGGCATTGGCGGCGAGCAGAATATTGCCCACGGAGCGGTAGTTTTGCTCAAGCTTGATGGGCGCTTCAATATCGAATTCGCGCATCAGCGCGGCCATATTGCCCACATGCGCGCCGCGAAAGCGATAGATGCTCTGGTCGTCATCGCCCACGGCAAACACGGCCGCGCCATCGCCCGCCATCAGCTTGAGCCAGGCATATTGCAGCTTGTTGGTGTCTTGAAACTCATCCACCAAAATATGGTTGAAGCGCTGCTGGTAATGGCGGCGCAAAATCTCGTTGGCCTGCAGCACTTCATAGCTGCGCAACATCAATTCGGCAAAATCCACCACGCCCTCGCGTTGGCAGATTTTGTCGTATTCGGCATAGCACTCAATCAGGCGCGTGGTGTGCAAATCGGCCGCTTGCAGCGCGCCTGCGCGCAGGCCGCTTTCTTTTTGCGCATTGATAAAGCCTTGCAGGCTGCGCGGGGCGATGATTTCTTCGGCAATATTGAGCGCCTTGAGCATGCGCTTGATGAGCGCGAGCTGGTCGCCGCTGTCGAGAATCTGAAAAGCGGAAGGCAGGCCGGCATCTTTGTGGTGCATGCGCAAAAAGCGGTGGCAAAGCCCGTGAAACGTGCCGAGCCACATGCTGCGCACGTTTATCGGAATCATGGCCGAGAGCCGCGTTTGCATTTCTTTGGCGGCTTTATTGGTAAACGTTACCGCCATAATGCTGTGCACACTTGCTTGGCCGCTTTGTAGCAACCAGGCGATGCGGGTGGTGAGCACGCGGGTTTTGCCGCTGCCCGCACCGGCGAGCACCAGCGCCGATTGCGGCGGCCAAGTCACGGCGGCGAGCTGTTCGGGGTTAAGCCCCGAGAGTAGGGTGGTATTCATGGGCGCTATTGTAGCGTTTTTTAGCACAGTACAATGGCTTTTCAGACGGCCTTTGCAGAAGCCGGGGCGATAATCGGCAAATCAAAGCAATGGGTTTGATGGTGCTCAAGTGCGGCAAACAATCAAAAGTTTCAATTAAAATGACATTTTTAATTGCACGATTTAAACAAAACATCGGCTCCTATTCAATGCTCAACGCCGCAACAGGCCGTCTGAACGTTTTGCTTTCAGACGGCCTGTTGCTTTATGTAGTTTTTACTACTTTCTTTGCGGATAATCAGATAAAGCCTCTTCTATTCGGTGCTAAGATGTGGCCTTAATTTATTAACAAACTCTTCCCATACACCATTCAAGGAGCAACTCATGGAAAGCAAGCTCGGCTTCAAGCCTGTGCCGACCGCTATTGCGGTGGGGCTGGCGCTGATTATCTGGTTTATCATTCCCGTGCCCGACGGGGTTACGCCGCAGGCTTGGCATTTGCTGGCGATGTTTGTGGGCGTGATTGCGGCGATTATCGGCAAGGCCATGCCCATCGGCGCGATTGCGATGATTGCGATTATGCTGGTGGCGCTCACCGGCGTCACCAGCGACAAGCCTGCCGACGCGGTGAAAGATGCGCTGAGCAGCTTTTCCAGCCCGCTGATTTGGCTTATCGGCGTGGCGATTATGATTTCGCGCGGCATTTTGAAAACGGGGCTGGGCGCGCGCATCGGCTATCTTTTTATCGCGGTGTGGGGCAAGAAAACCATCGGCATCGGCTATAGCCTGGCGCTGTCCGAATTGCTGCTGGCGCCGGTAACGCCGAGCAACACGGCGCGCGGCGGCGGCATTATCCACCCGGTGATGAAGGCGATTGCCTCGAGCTATGATTCCGACCCCGAAAAAGGCACGCAGGGGCGCATCGGCAAATATCTGGCGCTCGTGAATTACCACGGCAACCCGATTACCTCGGCGATGTTTATCACCGCCACCGCGCCCAACCCGCTGGTGGTGGACATTATTGCCAAAGCCACCAACAGCGATATTCATTTGAGCTGGGGCACTTGGGCCTTGGCCATGCTTTTGCCCGGCCTCGTGGCCATGCTGGTGATGCCTTTGGTGATTTATGCCGTTTATCCGCCCGAAATCAAGGAAACACCGAATGCGGCGCAATTTGCCAAAGAGCGCCTGCATGAAATGGGGCCGATGAACCGAGGCGAAAAAATCATGCTCGGCATTTTCTTTATTTTGCTGATGCTGTGGGCGGGCATTCCGGCGATGATTATGGGCGACGCGTGGAAAGTAGACGCCACCACCACCGCGCTTATCGGCTTGAGCCTGCTGCTGCTCACCGGCGTGCTTTCTTGGGATGATATTTTGAAAGAGAAAAGCGCGTGGGACACCATCACCTGGTTTGCCGCCTTGGTGATGATGGCCACTTTCCTCAACAAGCTCGGTTTGATTACTTGGTTTTCGGGCATGCTCGAAAGCGGCATCGGCCATTTGGGCTTGGGCTGGCTGGGCGCATCCACCTTGCTGCTGCTCGCTTATATGTATGCACACTATATGTTTGCCAGCACCACCGCCCACATCACCGCCATGCTCGGCGCCTTTTATGTGGCCGGCATTTCACTGGGCGCGCCGCCGATGCTGTTTGCGCTGATGATGGCCGCCGCATCAAGCATTATGATGACGCTCACCCACTACGCCACCGGCACGTCGCCCGTGATTTTCGGCTCGGGCTACACTACCTTGGCCGAATGGTGGAAAGCGGGCTTTGTGATGAGCGTGGTCAACCTGATTATCTTTTTAGTGGTGGGCGGCTTGTGGTGGAAGGTGTTGGGCTATTGGTAAGCCGGGCGCCGGATCTTCATATTAATATTCGATAAAAGCCCAAGGCCGTCTAAAAACTTTTCAGACGGCCTTGGGGCTTTTATCGCCATGCAAAAAGCGGTAGGTCGGATATGTGTATCCGATATTTTCCGCCGCGCTGATGCTTGTTCTGCAAACAAGTGTCGGATTCGGGAAGCCGGCCTACACATTTTTTAGTGGCGGGCGGCTTGTGGCGAAAGGTTAGGCTATTGGCAAGCCAAGCGCCAGATTTTCATATTGAGGAAGCTTGGGTTGGCTTTGATGGTAAAAACCAAGGCCGTCTGAACAATGAATGTTTCAGACGGCTTTGGTTTATCGTGCAAAAACCGGCATCAGCGTTGCGGGTGTTTGGCCAGCCATTCCTGCATCAGTTTGATTTCGCGCTCCTGCGCTTTGATGATGTTTTCAGCCAGCTTGCGCATCACCGGATCTTTGCCGTATTGCAATTCGATTTGCGCCATTTTCACCGCACCCTGATGGTGCGGCAACATGCCGGCGGCGAAGGCTGTGTCCGGATCTTGCGCGCTAACGCCCCTCATCATGTCGGCGTGCATCGCCTGCATCGAATCGGCATAAGCTCGGTGCATGGGCGACATGGCTTGCCCGTTGTCTGCATGCATCGGCATGCCGTAAGCGCCGCCGCCGTGCATGGGCATGGGATAAGGCTCGGCAGCCATCAACGGCACGGTGGCCAGCATCAAAGCGGTAAAAAAAACAGTTTTCATCAGATTTCCTTTCTTCAGGGGGGGGATATTTTTGAGCTTACACCTTGACCTTAGGTGAAGGTCAAGACTGTTGGGCGGTTCAAAAATAACTTTATTACGCTCACCCGCCGTGGCCGCCTGCTTTGTTGAATGGATATGAAACGCCCTCTGAAAACAGCTCGCGGGCGTGACCGTTTGCTGATTGAGTGTGATTGCCGCTTTATGCCGTCTGAAAAATCGGTACAATCAAACCGATATTGATTTTCCTGACGGCCGCCTGATGACTGCCCCCCGCCTGCCCGCCACTTTGCTGCTCTCGCTGCTGCCGCTCGGCTTTCTTGCCGTGATGGTGGCCGCGCCCTTGTTTGCGCTGGCGCGTTACGATGATGCGCCCTCGGCGTGGGCGCTGCTTGCCGACGATTATATGCAGTGGCGGCTGTTGTGGACGCTGTTGCAGGCGCTCATCACTTGTGCGCTGGTGCTGCTCTCAGGCGTGCCGGTGGCGTGGGCGCTGGCGCGCTTGGATTTTCGCGGCCGCCGCTTGGTGTTGCGGCTTTTGATGCTGCCTTTTGTGATGCCCACGCTGGTGGCGGGCATGGGCGTGCTGGCGCTGTTCGGACCGCGCGGCGCGCTGTGGCCGGGCTGGCAGGACACGCCTTATCTGCTGCTTTACGGCAATGTGTTTTTCAATCTGCCGGTGTTGGTGCGCGCGGCTTATCAGGGCTTTTTGCAGGTGCCGGCCGGCCGCCTGCAAGCGGCGCAAACGCTGGGCGCGGGCGCGTGGCAGCGCTTTTTTCATGTGGAATGGCCGGTATTGCGGCCGTGGCTGGCCGGCGGCGCGTGTTTGGTGTTTCTTTACTGCTTCTCCGGCTTCGGGCTGGCACTCTTGCTCGGCGGCAGCCGCTATGCCACGGTGGAAGTGGAAATCTACCAATTAATCGCTTATGAATTGGATATGGCGCGCGCTTCGGTGTTGGTGTGGCTGGTGTTGGGCATCACCGCGCTCGCCGGCGGCCTTTATGCGCTTATCAGCCGCCGCAGCGCCGAGCGCAAAAGCTTGCGCCCGCCTCTGCCCGCGCCGGCGCAAGGATTCGGGCAAAAACTGCTGCTGGCTGCGGCCTTGCTGCTGCTTTTGCTTTGCTGCGTGTTGCCGCTTTTGGCGGTGGCGTGGCAGGCGGCGCTGGCCGGCGGCTCGTGGCGGGTGCTGCTTGAAGCCGACACTTTGCAGGCCGCGGGCAACACCTTGCGCTTCACTTTTTTGGCCATGCTGCTGGCGGTGGTGTTGGGCGTGAGCCATGCCGCGTTGGCGCGCCGCGCCGCTTGGGTGCGCGGCATCACGTTTCTGCCCTTTATGGTGTCGCCCGTGTGCGTGGCTTTCGGCGTGTTGCTGCTCTACCCGCAATGGACGGCTTCGCTGCCGCTTTTAATCGCCACTTATGCGCTTCTGGCTTATCCGTTTATCACCAAAGATGTGCTCGCCGCCTGGGATGCGCTGCCGGCCAATTATCAGGCTGCCGCGCGCAGCATGGGCGCTTCACCGTTTCAGACGGCCTGCCAAGTAACCGCGCCCTTGCTGCTGCCCGCGCTGCGGCGCGGCCTCACGCTGGCGGCCGCCACCTGCATCGGCGAATTTGCCGCCACGCTTTTTTTGTCGCGCCCCGAATGGCAAACGCTCACCACGTTGATTTACCGCTATTTGGGCACCGCCGGCGCCGACAACCACGACCGCGCCATGGTGATTACTTTGTTTCTGATGCTGCTCGCCTTGCTGGTGTTTGTGTTGCTGGATGCGGCGGAAAAGAAAAACGAGGCCGTCTGAAACGGTTTTTTGAATCGGTATCACAAGATAATGCTTTCAGACGGCCTTTCTTGATTGCAACAGGCTCTTGATTGCAACAGGCCGTCTGAACACACAACAGGAATCTTTATGCTCGCGCTCAAACACATCTGCAAAGCGTTTTCCGGCAAAACCGTGGCCGACAACATCAGCCTCAGCGTGGCCGACGGCAAGCTTTTGGCGGTGTTGGGGCCTTCGGGCTGCGGCAAATCTACTTTGCTCAACATCGCCGCCGGGCTCGTGGCCGCCGATAGCGGCGAAGTGTGGATAGGCGGCGAAAACCGCAGCCGCATGCCGCCTGAGCGGCGGCGCGTGGCGCTGATGTTTCAAGATTATGCTTTGTTGCCGCATCTGAATGTGTGGCAAAACGTGGCTTTCGGCCTGAAAATGCAGGGCGTGGGCAAACAAGAAGCGCGCCGCCGCGCCGAAGCGGCCTTGGCCGAAGTGGGGCTGGCCGCCGAACTTGGCCGCCGCATCGATGCGCTCTCCGGCGGCGAGCAGCAGCGCGTGGCGCTGGCGCGCGCTTTGGCGGTGCAGCCGCAACTGCTTTTGCTCGACGAGCCTTTCTCCAGCCTCGACACCGGCTTGCGCCGCCAATTGCGCGAGCAGACGCTGGCGCAAATCCGCCGCCAACACATCCCCGCTGTGCTGGTCACGCACGACCCGGAAGAAGCGTTGGCGCTGGCCGACCACCTCGCGCTGATGCAGGGCGGGCGCATTGTGCAATATGGCAGCGGCAGCGATATTCTTCAGCGCCCCGCCAATGCTTGGGTGGCGCGGCTGATGGGCGCAGACAATGTGTCAGCCGCGCGCTATATTCCGCAGCAGGCTTTGCAGTTTGGCCACCCGCAAGGCGAAAAATGCCGTATTTTGCAGCTGCTCGCCCTGCCCGAACATTGCCGCCTGCTGCTGCAACACCCGCACCACGGCGCTTTGGTGCTGCATTTGGGCTGGGAAACGGCCAAAGGGCTGGATTTGCACGAAGGCAGCGAATGGCCGCTGCGGGTGGATGAAGCGGCGGTGGTGCGTTTTGCCGAAAATAAGATGGTTTAGCACCCGCCCGCAGCATATAGTGGAATGCATAAAAAAGTGGCACAAAGGGCTTGTTGGGTTAACAAGCCGGCAAGCTCACAGGCCGTCTGAAACCTTAGGTTTCCAACCCAATCCACTCCGTTATTGTACGGGGTTTTGTATCCTTTTTCTTACATTCCGCAGGTGCAAACGCTGCGCTTTTTGTGGTGCAAAACCAAACAGGCCGTCTGAAACATCAAGGTTTCAGACGGCCTTTTGTTGAATGAAAAACGCATTCGCGGCTCTGCGGCTGCGCCCGCTTTACGGCATCGGCGGCTTGGCCAGCTTGGGGTTGGAATTGCCCCACACGGTGTATAAATCGGCCAGCAATGCGCCGTTGATGTCTTCGATTTCGCTCTGGCTGATTTCCGTGTTGCCTTGACGGCCAAACAGCACCGCTTCGTCACCGGCCTGAATATCGGGAAAATCGGTAACATCCACCATGGTGGTGTTCATTGAGGTTTTGCCCAGCACCGGCACTTTGTGGCCGCGTATCAGCACATGGCCTTTATTGGTAAACACGCGCCGGTAGCCGTCGGAATAGCCCACCGGCAGATTGGCCAGGCGCGAAGGGCGGCTGAGGGTGTAGGTGCGGTCGTAGCCCACGGTGCTGCCTTTGGGATAGGTGTTGATGCTGGCCACGCGTGATTTGAAGGCGAAGGTTTTGCGGTATTCGGTGCGCTCGGGAATGGAATCGCCATAAAGCAGACCGCCGGGGCGCACCATATCGAGGCGGGATTCGGGCACGGCCAAGGTGGCAAACGAATTGGCGGTGTGCAGGGTGATTTTGCTGCGGTCGAGGCGGGCGGCTTTGATCAACCAAGCGCTTTCCTGATTGAAAGCGGCCAAGCCTTGGCGCACATCATCGGCATCTTCCACGGCAAAATGGGTCATGATAGCCACGGTTTGCAGGTGCGGCAGGCGGGTGATGGCCACAGCGGCGCGGCGGTTGGCGCGGCTGCCCATATCGAGGCCGTTTCTATCCATGCCGCCGGAATTGAGCGCCAAATGAATGCGCACGGTTTTGCCGGCGGCGCGGGCGATTTCATCCACTCGCCGCGCCTGCTCGAGGTTGCCGATTAATTCTTCCATATCGTATTGCAGGCCGTCGCGGATTTCGGCATCGGTGGCGCTGCGCACGCGCACCACTTTGCCGGCATAGCCGTGTTTGCGGATGATGCGCGCTTCTTCGTTGCTGGCAATGCCGATGCAGGGAATGCCGGTTTGCATCACCACAGGCATCAGCAAATCAATGCTGTTGCCATAGGCATCGGCTTTCATGATGGCGCAGATTTGCGATTTCCCGCCCAACTCGTTTTGCAGGGTGCGGATATTGTGTTCAAACGCCTGCGTGTCGATTTCCATCCACGCATTGCTGTTGGCGCGGCTCACGGCGGCATCGGCGGGTGTGCCCAAAATTGGCGCGGCCACGGTGGGCGCCGCGGCAAACAGCGCGGCAAGGCATAAGGCGAGCAGGGAATGTTGGCGGGGCATGACGGGCTTCCTGATAAATGACAAAACCATAGCATACCCTAATGATTCGCCCGATTAAACGGGTGCGGCCGGCAAAAAAGCAATCCGGCGGCAGAAAATGCCGGTTACAACGGCCTACAAAAATAACATAATGCGGCACAAAAGCATTTATTTTGAAATTTTATTTTTATTATTGATGAGCGCAGAACAATCATGCTCAAAATGAAAAATAAACCAACATATTCCGCTCTTTTAAGAAATGGCTGCAAATGCCTGTTCAGGCTAAGATAGCACCTTTTTACGCAGCCGCCGCCGTTTGGCGGCTCTATCGCTTATAAGGAAAACCATGCAAAACAATGTGCTATCGACAGAGTCGTCTACCTGGCGCAGCCGCTTGCGCGCGCTGGGGCCCGGTGTGTTGCTCGCCTCGGCCGCCGTGGGCGGCTCGCACCTGATTGCTTCCACCCAGGCCGGTGCGCTTTACGGCTGGCAGCTGGCGGTGATTATTTTGCTGGTGAATGTGTTGAAATATCCGTTTTTCCGCTTCAGCACCCACTACACGCTCGACACCGGCAAAAGCCTGATTGAGGGCTATGCCGGCAAAAGCCGCGCTTATGTGTGGGTGTTTTTCTTGCTCACCGTGCCCTCGGCCACCATCAGCACCGGCGCGCTGGCGCTCATCAGCGCGGTGATTGTGAAAACGGCGCTGCCCGCGCTGCCTTTGTCGGTGAATGCATTATCAATAGGCGTGATGGCGGCCACGCTGGCTTTATTGCTGCTGGGGCATTACCGCGCGCTTGACCGCGTCACCAAGCTGATTATGATCAGCCTCACCGTGGCCACCGTGGCCGCAGCGGTGATTGCCGCCACACGCGGCCAGCAGATGCTGCCCGATTTTATCGAGCCCTCGCCGTGGAATATGGCTTCGCTGGGCTTTATCATCGCGCTGATGGGCTGGATGCCCGCGCCGATGGAAATCACCGCCATCAATTCGATGTGGGTTACGGTGAAGCAGAAAATCGCGCCGAGCAATTATAACGATGCCATGTTTGACTTCAACACAGGCTATGTGATGTCGGCGCTGCTGGCGCTGGTGTTTCTGGCGCTGGGGGCGCTGGTGCAATACGGCAACGGCGAAGCGGTGAAAATGGCCGGCGGCCAATACATCGGCCAGCTCATCGGCATGTATGCCGCCACCATCGGCGATTGGTCGCGCTTGTTGGTGGCCTTTATCGCTTTTGCCTGCATGTTCGGCACCACCCTCACCGTGGCCGACGGCTATGGCCGCATCAATGCCGAAGCGCTGCGCCTTTTGATGCGCCAAAAACAGCGCAGCAACCGCGCCGTGGGCATTTGGACTTGCTGGTCGGTGTTTTCCGGCTTGGCGGTGATTTTGTGGTTTAACAGCGCCTTGGGCGAAATGCTGCGCTTTGCCATGATTTCGGCTTTCCTCACCGCGCCGGTGTTTGCCTGGCTCAATTATTCGCTCGTGCGCAGCAGCCACCGCCATGCCGTTTCACCGGCGATGAATGCGCTGGCCATTGCCGGCTTGATTTATTTAATCGGCTTTGCGCTGGTGTTTGTGCTGGATTTGGGCGGCGTGTGGGCTTGATAGATGATGATGAAAGAGAGAGGCCGTCTGAAAGTTTTTCAGACGGCCTCTCTCTTTTTAATCTTCATTTGAAATGCAGCAGCATCTGGGCAGGCAGCATCATTTTGGCTGCAAAAGCCAAGCTGGTAGAATGGCCCGGAAACGCGTATAATCCGCCCACGTTGTGCTTCAGACGGCCTTTGCGGGTGTGATGTAGTGGTAGCATAACTGCTTCCCAAGCAGTTCGGACGGGTTCGAATCCCGCCACCCGCTCCAAATCCATTCAGATTTATCTTGTTTTCTGTATTATCTTCCGATTACCCTCCCCATTTATGAACCGCCCTCCTGCTCATTTTGCGCTTTACCGGCTGCGCGCCCATCTGCGTCGCGGCGGCATTGTGGCATATCCCACCGAATCGAGCTACGGCTTAGGCTGTTTGCCCACGCATCCGCGTGCCTTGCAAAAAGTAATCTGGCTCAAAAAAAGGCCGCAGGGCAAAGGGCTGATCAGCATCGCCGCCGATTGGCCGCAGCTCGCGCCATTGCTGCGGCCGCTGCCGGATGATGAGCGCACGCGGCTGCTGGGCAACTGGCCGGCCGCCAAAACTTACCTGCTCGATGCGCGCGCCCGCGTGCCGGCGGCGCTGCGCGGGCGCGGGCGCAGCAAGCTGGCAGTGCGCATTCCCGCTCATGAGGGCGCGCGCGCGTTGTGTCGCCGCATCGGTTCGGCGCTGGTGTCCACCTCGTGCAACCGCTCAGGCAAACGCGCCTGCCGCAGCGAACGCGAAGTGCGCCGCCAATTCGGCCGCGCAGTGCTTGTGATCGGCGGGCGCACCGGCGCGCGCAAAGCGCCGAGCCGGATTATCGATTGGGCAAGCGGGCAGGTGTTGCGCTGATAAAGGAGGCTCTGAAAATTCAGCGCATCAATTCATCGGTGATGCGCTGCAAAAAAGCCAGCCGCTCCGCACGCACGCTGCCCGCTTCGGCGGCCGCTTTTACGGCGCAACCGGGCTCGGCGCGGTGGCTGCAATTGTGAAAGCGGCAAAGCCCCGCCAAATGGCGTAGGTCGGGGAAATAAGCCAGCAAGCCGGCGGCATCGAGGTGATAAAGGCCGAATTCCTGCAAGCCGGGCGAATCGATCAGGCGGGTGTCGGCATTTAAGTCATACAATTGCGCGTGGGTGGTGGTGTGGCGGCCGGAATCGAGCGCAGTGGAAATGTCGCCCACGCGCGCAGCCTGATTACCCAAAAGGGCATTGGTGAGGGTGGATTTGCCCATGCCGCTTTGGCCGAGAAAAATATTGGTGTGCCCTTGCAGCACTGGCCTGAGCGCTTCGGCATTTTCCAGCGCGCTCACTTCGCACACGGGATAGCCCAAGGTTTCGTAAAAGCCCAGCTTTTCGCGCCATGAAGCGGTTTCGGGCAAATCGGCCTTGTTGAGCACGATAACCGCGCCTATGTCGGCCGCTTCTGCCGCCAGCAAAGCGCGCTGCAACAGCATTTCGCTGGGCGAGGGCACGGCGGCGAGCACAATTAGCAATTGCGTCACATTGGCGGCAATCAGCTTGGTTTTCCAGGCATCTTGCCGGTAAAGCAGGCTTTGGCGCGGCAGATAATCTTCAATCACCACTTGCTCATCGTTAATCGGTGCAATGCGCACATAATCGCCGCAGGCGAAATCAACGCGTTTTTTGCGGGTGGTGGCGTCAAACGTGCGCCCTTCGGCGGTGCGCACAATATAGCGGCGGCCATAGCTGGTGATGATTTGGGCGGTGTCGGTCATATGGTTAAGGCCGTCTGAAAGGATTGATTTTACAAGAAAGGCAGGCGCTGCGCCGATTTTTCAGACGGCCTTTTTCAAAGCCGCAATGCGCGCCTGTGCGCCCGGGTGCGAAGCGTAAAAGCGCTCATACCATTTATCGGCCACCAAGCTGGCGGCGTTGCTGCGGTAAAGCTTGGTGAGCGCAGCGGCCAAATCTTGTGCCGAAGCCGTTTCGGCGGCAAAGCGGTCGGCCTCGAATTCGTTTTTGCGCGACAGCATGCTCAAAAGCGGCGAGAGCGGAAAAGCAAAAACCGGCAACACCAGCATAAACAGCAATAAAGCCATGGCGTGGCTGGGATAATGCACGCCCAGGCCCAAATAAAAAGCCGGGCTCTTCATCAACAGATTGAGCACAAACAACACCGCCAAACCCAGCGCAAACGTGAGCGCCATCTGTTTGATGATGTGGCGGTGTTTGAAATGCCCCAATTCGTGCGCCAGCACCGCTTCCACCTCATCGGGCTGCATATCTTTGAGCAGCGTGTCGTAAAACACAATGCGTTTATTCGCACCCAAGCCCGTGAAATAAGCATTGCCGTGGCCGGAGCGCTTGCTGCCGTCCATCACAAAAATGCCTTTGCTCTGAAAGCCCGTGCGCGCGAGCAAATCTTCAATCTGCGCTTTCAGACGGCCTTCGGGCAGCGGCTCGAATTTGTTGAACAAAGGCGCAATCCATTTCGGAAACGCCCACAGCATTAAAAGCGAAAAGCCCAGCCACAAAGCCCACACCCACAGCCACCACCACGCGCCGCCGATGCCCATCAGATAAATCGCCGCATACAAAAGCGGCACGCCGATAAGCGCGCCCAGCAATAAGCCCTTGAGGCGGTCGCCGAAAAAAGTGGCTGCGCTGCTGCGGTTGAAGCCGAAGCGCGCTTCCAGCCGAAACGTGGCATATAAATCAAACGGCAGCGAGAGCAAACCGCTCACCAGCACAAACAACACCATCAACCACACGCCTTGCGTAATCAGGCCGTCTGAAAGCTTGGCGCTCAAAGCCGCCAGCAGATTCAGGCCGCCGCCCAGCGTAAACACCAGCAGCAGCAAAGCATCAAACCAAATGCGCCAGCGCGAAAGCCGCTGCTTGGCCAGCGTGTAATCGGCGGCGGTTTGGTGCTCGGACAGGCTCACCGCAGCGGCAAAATCGTGCGGCACTTCGGCGCGGTGGCGCAACAGCGCCCGGCTCTGCCGCAGCGAGAGCCAAAGCTGCAAAGCCGTGGAAAACACAAAGAAAAACAAAAATATCTGATAAACCGCCTGCGCACTCATCGCCTGATTCCTTCTCTATCAACAGCCGCCATTGTAGCGCAAAGCCCACAATCCCGCCGCCGATTGCCGCCCAAAGCTGGCACAGCCGCGCCAAGCTGCCTATAATAAGCCCAGCAACTTTTCATACCACTTCTCTGTTTCGGGAAGTTTGTGAATTCACGCCCTTGTTTACAAGGGCTTTTTTTTGGCCGCTTGAAAGGCAGCGAGCATGCTGGAAATTCTCTATCACGATGCCGATTGCATTGCCGTCAACAAACCCGCCGGCATGCTGGTGCACCGCAGCTGGCTCGACCGGCACGAAACCCGCTTTGTGATGCAGACCCTGCGCGACCAAATCGGGCAACACGTTTACCCCGTGCACCGGCTCGACCGCCCCACTTCGGGCGTGTTGCTGTTTGCCCTGGGCAGCGAATCCGCGCGCGCCTTATCGCAGCAATTCGAGCAAAAAAGCGTGCAGAAAAATTATTGGGCGGTGGTGCGCGGCCATCTGCACGGCGCCGGCCGCATCGACTATGCCCTGAAAGAGCCGCACGACAAAATCGCCGATGCCCTGGCCGATGCCGATAAGCCCGCACAAAGCGCACTCACCGATTGGCGCGCCCTTGCGCACACCGAGCAGCCTTTTGCCGCCGCCGCGCGCTACCCCACCTCACGCTATTCCTGGCTCGAGCTCACCCCGCACACCGGCCGCAAACACCAATTGCGCCGCCACATGAAGCATATTTTCCACCCGATTGTGGGCGACACCACTTATGGCGACAACGCCCAAAACCGCGCCGTAGCGGCCCACACCGGCTGCACCCGCCTGCTGCTGCACGCACGGCAATTGGCGTTTGCGCGCCTGAGCGACGGCGCGCGCGTTAACGTGGCGGCCGATGGCGGCGAAGCATGGCAGGCGCTGATGCAGGCTTTTGACTGGGCGGAATAATACCCATTCAAAAAAGTAAGCTAACAAGGCGAGCCTGTAGGTCGGATTCTCGAATCCGACACTTGTTCGCAGAACAAGGCACGCACATCGCTTTGGCCGTTGGCCAAACGTCGGATTCAAGAATCCGACCTACGCAGATGATGCTGCCGAACTGCTTTTATTTTGTAAGGTTATTTCTTTGGATTGGTATAAAACGGCGGTTTACGTATATTGAAAGGCCGTCTGAACGCTTTCAGACGGCCTCAAATTGGCAGGCAGGCAGGCTTAACGTACAATAGCGCTTTTCCCCCATTATTCTTTATCGGAGCCGAATCTCATGACCATCCGAACCCGTTTCGCCCCCAGCCCCACCGGCTATCTGCATATCGGCGGCGTGCGCACCGCCCTTTTTTCATGGGCATTTGCCAAAAAGCACAAAGGCGAATTTCTGCTGCGCATCGAAGACACCGACCTTGAGCGCTCCACCGCCGAATCGGTCAACGCAATTTTCGACGGCATGCATTGGGTGGGCTTGGATTACGACAATAAAGACCATGTGGTGTATCAAACTCAGAATTTCGACCGCTACCGCCAAGTGATTGCCCAATTGCTCGAGCAAGGCCACGCTTATCACTGCTATTGCAGCAAAGAAGAGCTCGAAGCCATGCGCGAAAAAGCCGAAAAAGAAGGCACCGCCACATATGATCGCCGCTGGCGGCCGGAGCCGGGCAAAGTGCTGCCGCCGCTGCCCGAAGGCCGCGAGCCGGTGGTGCGCTTCAAAACCCCGCTCGAAGGCCACACCACTTGGCAGGATTTGGTGAAAGGCGAAATCAGCATACCCAACGAAGCGCTCGACGATTTGATTATCGCCCGCGCCGATGGCACGCCCACCTATAATTTCTGCGTGGTGGTAGACGATTTGGACATGGGCATCACCCATGTGATTCGCGGCGACGATCATGTGAACAACACGCCCAAACAAATCAACATCTTAAAAGCCATCGGCACCCAATTACCGCAATACGGCCATCTGCCGATGATACTCAACGAGAGCGGCGCCAAAATGAGCAAGCGGCGCGATGCCGTGAGCGTGGTGGATTACGACCGCCAAGGCATTTTGCCCGCAGCGCTGCTCAACTATCTGGCGCGGCTGGGCTGGGCGCACGGCGACGATGAATTTTTCAGCATGGCGCAATTTGTGGCTTGGTTTGACCTGAAAGACGTTTCCCCCTCGGCCAGCCGCTTCGACCACAAAAAGCTTTTGTGGATCAACGCCGAGCACATCAAAATCACCCCCGACGAGCAATTGGCCGCGCTCATCAAGCCGCGCCTGGCCGTGCGCAACATCCACGAAACCGCCAAACCCGCTCTGGCCGATGTGGTGGCGCTGGTGAAAGAGCGCGTGCAGGATCTCAACCAATTGGCCGACGAATGCGTGTATTTCTATGAAAAAAGCGTGCCCGCCGAAGCCGATGTGGCCAAGCATTGGGACGATGAAGCCGCCGCACGCATGCTGCGTTTTGCCGACAAGCTCGAAGGCCTGGCCGACTGGAATGCCGAAGCCATCCACGATTTGTTCCAGCCTTTTTGCGAAGCCGAAGGCATCAAAATGGGCAAGCTCGGCATGCCGCTGCGCCTGGCCGTGGCCGGCACCGCCAAAACCCCGTCGGTAGACGCTGTGCTCGCCTTAATCGGCAAAGAAGAAGTGCTCAAACGCATCCGCAGCTGATTGTGAAACCGTATCAAAAGGCCGTCTGAAAAGTTTTCAGACGGCCTTTTCAATAAACGCATCTACGCATTGCAAATTGTTCAGACGGCCTGCGGCGCTGCGGCGGGCACGGCTTCGCGCTGGCGGTTGAGCGCATCGAAGCAGGGCTCGAGCTGGCGCACAATCATGCTCAGCTGCTGCCACAGCACGCTGCGTTGTTGGTTGTCGCTGCTGCTCTCGGGCTGAAGCTGCGCCAATTCGCTGCCGATTTGCGCCAATTCGTTGTGAAAAGCGGCGGCATCGGGCTGGTTGATGTGGTCGAGCAGGTCGGCCACGCGGTAGGCGAGCCGGTAGAAAGGTTGGCTGAATTCGGCATCGCTGTTTTTGTTCATATGGCTGCGGTAAGCGCCGAGCGCGGAAATATAGCTGATCAGGGTGTAGTTGAGCTTGAGCAGGTGAAAGCCGTCGGGCAGGCGGTGGGCGTATTTTTTCGGCTCGCTGCTCATGTCGGACAAGGTGCTGCTCAGCGCGGCGGCGCGCTCATGGGTTTGGCGGCGCGCGCTGCGGTAGGCGATGTCGTCGATGCTGCCGTTTTGCAGCTGGTCGAGAATCACGCGCAGATAAGCGCCGTTGTTGGCGATGGCGCGCCCGGCGGTGCGCTCGAGCGTGAGGTAGCGCCAATCGGGCCATAAATACGACACCGCCACCCAGGCAATGGCCGCGCCGATGAGCGTGTCGATAATGCGCAGCGGCATGGCGGCATACACATCCAGCCCGGCGAGTGAAAAGCTGGTGAGCGCCTGAATGGTGATGAAAAAGGTGGAAAAACTGTATTTATTGGTGCGGAAAAAGAAAAAAAGCGTGGTGGAGGCAATCACAATCCACAATTTGGTTTCCACCGAGGGCGTGAAATAAGGCACCAACGAGCCCACCACCACACCCAGCACGGTGCCGACAATGCGCTGGTTGACGCGGCTTTTGGTGGCCGAATAGTTGGGCTGGCACACGAAAAGCGCGGTGAGCAGAATCCAGTAGCCCAAATGCAGATGGAACACTTCCACAATGGTGCAGCTCACCAGCACCACAATCGCCAGCCGCACGGCATGGCGGAACACGGCCGATTCAAGGTTGAGCTGGCTGCGCACGGTGCGCCAGGCGTTTTTCAGGCCGCCGTGCTCGGTGGCGGCGATGCGGGCGTCGGCCACGGTGCTTTCGTGTTCATCGCCGCCCTCCAGATGGGCGAGCTGGTAATCCACGCTGCCCAAGTTGTCGAGCAGGCGCTGCAAAGCGTGCACATCGGCGCCGGTATGCTGTGCGGCATAAAGCTTTAGCGATTGGCGCGTGCCTTTGATGGCTCGTTGCAGCCGCTCGCTGTAAACATAAGGCTGGCCGCTGCGCAGGCTCTCGGCCACATCGCGGCAGGCTTGCGCCTGCAATTCGAGCAGGCGCTGGATGCGGAAAATCAGGTCGGTGTTTTGCAGGCGCTCTGCCAAGTCGCGATAGTCGAAATGCGCCGAGCTGATGCGCTCGTGAATATCCTGCACGGTGAAATAATAGCGCAGCATGCGCTCGGTGCGCGGGTGGCGGTGTTGGCCCCTCATGCGGTAAAACAAGGCGCTGCGGCATTGGTTGAAGGCTTCGATAACGGCGGCGTTTTTCATTGCCAGCCCGATTTGGCGGCTTTCCAAAAGCTCGGTTTCATCGGGGTCGAAAAACACCGATTTGGCATCGAAATAGCTGCCCAGCGCGGCATAGGCATCGGCCACGCGCTCCTGCACCGGCCGGTGCGGGAAAATAATGTGAAAGAGCAGCGTCATGGTGCTGTAGAGCAGCGTGCCCAGCAGAATCATAAACGGGTTCACAAACCAGGGCATTTCGGGCGTGTAGGTGAGCGTGGTGTAGGTGGCCACGGCCAGCGTGCCGAAAGCAATGGTGCGGTAGCGCAGCCCCACCGCGCCCAGCAGGGTAAAGCCGAAAGTGAGCGCCGTCATCGCCAGCATAAACGGCAGCCCCTTGCCCACCGTCAGTTGCACGCTCAACGAGGCGATGGAAAAAGCGCACACGGTGAAAACGATGTTTTTCAAACGGCCGGTGAGGCGGTTGTCCAAATCCACCAGGCCGCCGGCGATGATGCCCAACACAAACGGCATGGATAATTTGGGCACGTTGAAATACCACACCAGCGATGCGGCGATAAACACGCTGAAAAAAATCGGCAGCGTGGCCATGATTTTGGCATTGATGGGCGGTGTTTTCATGAGGCTCGGGGTGCCGACGGCGGGCAGATTGAATTGTGGACAATTGTAGCAGGGTTTGACGGCAAACCGAATACACAGGCCGTCTGAAACTTTTCAGACGGCCTGTGTATCAACGTATCAAAACGTTAACTGCGCAGCTTCCAGCCCGATTTCAACACCAAAAGCACAGCGGCGGACAGAGCGGCGGTGAAGGCGCCCACCACGGCGAGCGAGAGCCAGGGTGAGGTGTCGCTCACGCCGAAAAAGCCGTAGCGAAAGCCGTCTATCATGTAAAACACGGGGTTGAGGTGGCTGAGATTGCGCCAGAATTCGGGCAGGCTGTTGATGGAATAAAACACGCCCGATAAAAAAGTGAGCGGCATAATCAGAAAGTTTTGAAAGGCGGCGAGCTGGTCGAATTTTTCCGCCACAATGCCCGCCAACAGGCCGAGCGCGCCCATCATGGTGCAGCCGAGCAGGGCGAAAACGGTTATCCAGATGAAATTGTGCGGCAGCGGCAGGCCGAACCAGGCTGTGGCGGCAATCACGCCGGCGCCCACCAGCAGGCCGCGCACCACCGAGGCGCCCACATAGGCGGAAAAAAACGCGCTCACCGATAAAGGCGGCAGCAAAATAAACACCAAATTGCCGGTGATGCGCGATTGAATCAGGCTGGAAGAAGAATTGGCAAACGCGTTTTGCGTCATGCTCATCATCGCCAGGCCGGGAATCAGAAAGGCGTTGTAGGCCACATCGGGCAGCGCTTCCACCGATTTGCCCACGGCGTGCGAAAAAATCAGCTGATACAGCAGCGCGGTGATCATCGGCGCGGCCAGCGTTTGGAAGCCCACTTTCCAAAAACGCAGAATTTCTTTTTTAAACAGGGTGTAAAAGCCTATCATGGCGGGTGGTTCCTTAAGATTTCTTTATGGTTATTGCGTCTGAATCTGCGGCAACAGATAGCAGGCCGTCTGAAAGATTTCATGCTCGCTCAAAGCCGGCGGGCTGCGTTTGCCCGCATCGCCGTTTTATTTTCAGACGGGCATCAGATGATTTAACGGTTTCAGGGCGTGTTTGATGTTTCAGACGGCCTTATTTGCGCATGATTTTCACAAACACGTCTTCCAAATCGGTTTCCGGCAGCTGCATGTGTTTTACTTTCACGCCGGCATATTTCAGCGTTTGCAGCACAAAAGCGAGCTGCTCGTAGTCGTCGAGCTTGAGCAACACGGTGTCGTCGTTTGAGGGCTGCTGCCAGGCGCGCAGATTGTCGGGCAGCGCACCCTCGAGCAGCAATTCCACGCGCAGGCCTTTTTCGGCGTGCAAAAGGTGTTCGGTGGAATCGAGCGCCACCAGCACGCCCTGTTTCATCATGGCAATGCGGTCGCACAGGCTTTGCGCTTCTTCCAGATAATGGGTGGTGAGAATGATGGTGTGGCCTTGGCGGTTGAGGTTTTGGATAAATGCCCACAGGCTTTGGCGCAGCTCCACATCCACTCCGGCGGTGGGCTCGTCGAGCACAATCACCGGCGGGCGGTGCACCAGCGCCTGCGCCACCATCACGCGCCGCTTCATGCCGCCGGAAAGGTTGCGGGTGTTGGTGTCGGCCTTATCGGCTAGGCCAAGATTGGTGATGATTTCATCTATCCAATCATCATTATTTTTCAGGCCGAAATAGCCCGATTGAAACTGCAAAGCTTCGCGCACGCTGAAAAAAGGGTCAAACACCAATTCTTGCGGCACCACGCCCAAACTCATTCGTGCGGCATAAGCATCGGCCTCTACATCGTGCCCCATCACGCGGATACGGCCGGAAGTGAGTCGGCTCAAGCCCGCCATGGCGGAAATCAGCGTGGTTTTGCCGGCACCGTTGGGGCCCAAAAGCGCGAAAAATTCGCCCTCGGCCACATCGAAGCTCACGCCGCGCAAAGCGGTGAAGCCGTTGGCATAAGTTTTCACGGCGTCTTGAATATGAAGGGCGGGCATAGCTATCCTTGAAAAGAAAAGTTTCAGACGGCCTGCCGGTTTTTGAGGCCGTCTGAAAGCAAAAAGGCAAAGTGTTTATTATAACCCTTTTCTTTCACGGCAAGCTGGGCGGATTCAAGGCGGAAGATTATCTTGGTTTGTGATGGATAAAGGCCGTCTGAAACGTTTCAGACGGCCTTGTTTTGATGCGGTTGCGTTATCAAAAAGCTAAACGCTTACAAAACACGCTCCAGCAAATTGAGCATATTCTGCCAGCTTTGGGCGGCGGCTTCTTCGTTGTAGGCAAGATCCACGCCGTTTTTCTCGCCGTTGTGGGTGGCTTGCGGGTTGGTGAAGCCGTGTTTGGCGTCGAAAATATCCACATGGTAGCGCACTTTGGCGGCATTCATTTCCTGCTCAAACGCAGCCAAATCGGCCATGCTCACCATGCTGTCCTGCCCGGCGTGTTCAACTAAAAGCTCGGCTTTCACCACGCCTTCCAGTGCGGGCACGGCCGGGCTGAGGTTGCCGTGAAAGCTCACCACGGCTTTTAAATCGGCGCCGCGCCGTGCCATATCGAGCACCACTTTGCCGCCGAAGCAAAAGCCGATGGCGGCGGTGCTCAGCGGGCTGATTTGCTGCACCGAAGCCAAGGCCTGCTGCGCCAGATGGGTGCGCTCGGTGAGCACGGCCGGGTCGGAGAGCGCTTCCATCATCCATTCGTTGGCTTGCGCCGCTTCATCGGTGAGGCGGGCTTCGCCGTATAAATCCATCGCCAGCGCGGCATAGCCGGCTTCGGCCAGGCGCTCGGCTGCGTGTTTGGCGTGGTCGCTCAAGCCCCACCATTCGGGGGCTACCAACACGCCGGAAAGCTCGTTTGGCGCCTCTTCAGGCAGGCACAAATAACTTTGCAGGGTGAGGCCGTCGGCGGTGGTGTAGCTGAGGGTGCGGGTGGTGATGCGCATAATAAGCTCCTTGGGTTGGCGTTAATGGCGTTTCAGACGGCATGTGAAGATAGGGCGTCCTGACATTTCGATTTACGGGTGTATTTTGTTCCTGAAAACGCATCTGCTGTGTTAAAAAGCCTCGCAAGGTGTCCAACTTTGCTGCGTTTTTTGCCTTGCATCTGCATTTGCAGGAACAAAATCCCCCTCATAAACGAATTGTCAGGATGCCCTGAGAGGCCGTCTGAACATTATTTCAACACGGTTTGAATCCAGCGGCTCACCCAATGCTTTTGTTGCAGGGTGATTGCGCTTTGGCCGGGTGTGTCGCTCTCGGCGGGCGCTTGGGTGAGGGCAAACACTTTGGGCAGCGGCGTGTTTTTCACCGCAGGATACACCCACATTTCCGCCGGCAGTGCGCGCTGCACTTCGGGGCTTTGCAAAAAGCGCACCAATTGCAGCGCCAAATCAGGCTCGCGCGCCCCGCTCAGCACCGCCGCGCCTTCCACTTGGCGGAACACGCCGCCTTTCAGAAAAAGATTGCCGCTGGGTGGCGTTGTGTATTTGCCCTTGCTGAAAAACACTTCGGCGGCCGGGCTTGTGGCATAGCTCACCACCAGCGGGCGCTCGCCGCCGTAAAGGGTGAACGCGGTGTAATAGGCATCGCTCCAGCTGTTGGTGGTTTTCACGCCGTTGCGGCGCATGGCGGCCCACCATTCAAACGCGTTCTCTTCGCCCATCGCGCCGATATTGGCCAGCAAAAAAGCGAGCCCGGGGCCGGATGTGCCCGGGTTGGGCACCACCAGCAGATCTTTATAGGCCGGTTTGGCCAAATCTTGCAGCGATTGCGGCAGCGGCAGCTTGCGTTGTGCAAACCAGTTTTTATCGTAATTGATGTTCACATAAGCATAATTCACAGCCAGCGCCCCGGCCAGCCCGGCATCGGCCGGCAGCGAATGCGGCTGGCGCGCCGCCAGAATGCCGCTTTGGTCGGCTTTGCCGATATTGGCATTATCGAGCCCGTAAACCGCGTCGGCAATCGGCTGCGCGCGGCTCAAAATCAGCTTGTTGAGCATTTCGTTGCTGCTGCCCACTTTAATCACCGACACTTTGGCATCGTGCTTGCGCTCAAATTGCGCCAACACATCCGGCGGCAGGCTGAACGATTTGTGCACCGCCAGCCGCACTTCGGTTTGTGCCTGCGCCGTCAGGCTGAGCAGCAGCACGGCGAGGCCGGAAAAAAAGCGCTGTTTCATCAGACATTACCCTGTATTTTATTGATATTCGCGTTATCATACCAAGCGCACCCCGCAAATCATACCCATTCAAAAAAATAATACCCATCCAAAAAACCGTGCATGCGCATCGTTGCCGGTTTGTTTTTTTTGAGCACTCCCTATTCCGGCGCTGATGATGATTTCCCACCCCGTTTGGCTTTTCGACCTCGACAACACGCTGCACCATGCCGATGCCGGCATTTTCCGGCTGATCAACCAACACATGACCGCCTATCTGGCGCAACAGCTCGCACTCACGCCCGAAGCCGCCGGCCGGCTGCGCGAAGATTATTGGCACCGCTACGGCGCCACACTGGCGGGCTTGCAGCAGCACCATCCCGAAATCAGCGTGCCGCATTTTTTGCAGCAAAGCCACCCCTTGCCCGAATTGCTGGCCGTTTTGGTGCCGATGGCGGGCGCGGCGGAAACTTTAGGCCGTCTGAAAGGTCGTAAAGCTGTGTTTTCCAACGGCCCGTCGTTTTATGTGCGCGCGCTGGTGCAGGCGATGGGCATTGCACACCATTTTGAAGCCCTCTTGGGCACCGATGATTTCGATTTCACCTACAAGCCCGCTGAAAAAGCCTATTTAACCGTTTGTCGTATGCTTAATGTGCCGCCCGAACAATGCATTATGATAGATGATAGTGCCGCCAACCTGCATGCCGCTAAAGCCTTGGGCATGCGCACCGTGTGGTATGGGCAGCAAACGCATGATTTGCCTTTTGTGGATTTTGCCGCCGCCGATATGGCCGCCCTGTGTGCATGGGCTGCGGAAGATTGGCAAAAATCATACTATGAAGCAGGTGATGATTTGATTACAATAGGCCGATATCCGGAAATTATGACCAATCAATAAGGAAACATCATGCGCTACCTCGCTCTGCTGCTTGCCGGCACCGCCCTTTTCGGCTGCTCTTGGGAAACCTATCAAAAAAACGACGGCCACACCGGCCTGCGCCAGAAATACGAAAAAGGCACCCGCGTGTATTACGAAGACGGCTCTTATTCACGCAATATGCAATACAACCAATACCGCCCCGAGCCGCACGCAGTCAAGCCGGGCATGAGCGAGCCGGCCGAAGTGCGCGGCGCCAATTGGGACGAGCCGCAAAGTTCGGCGCAATAACACCACACCACACATTCAATAAACCTTCCGCAAGGCAGGCCGTCTGAAAGCTTTCAGACGGCCTGCCCGCCCATATGATTGATTTCAGCGAAAAGATTTTATCCATGAGCCCACATTCCCTGCATATCGTGATTCTCGCGGCCGGCAAAGGCACGCGCATGTATTCCAAGCTGCCCAAAGTGTTGCACGAAATCGGCGGCGAGCCTATGGTGGCGCGCGTGATCGACACCGCGCAGCAGCTAGAGCCCCAAAGCACCGTTGTGGTGATCGGCCACGGTAAAGAAAAAGTGCGCGAGCGCGTGGCGCGCAAGGTGGCCTGGGTGGAGCAAACCGAGCAACTGGGCACCGGGCATGCCGTGAAAGTGGCGCTGCCGCACCTGCCCGCAGAAGGCCGCACGCTCGTGCTCTACGGCGATGTGCCGCTGATTGACGCGCCCACCCTGCAAACCCTGCTCGACGCCGCCGGCGAAGAAGTGGGCCTGCTCACCGATGTGCTGGAAAACCCCACCGGCTACGGCCGCATCATCCGCGAGGGTGGCAATGTGGTGGCGATTGTGGAAGAAAAAGACGCCGATGCCGCCCAAAAAGCGGTGCAGGAAATCAACACCGGCATTTTGGTGCTGCCCAATGCCAAGCTCGAGGGCTGGCTGAATGCCTTGCAGAGCAACAATGCGCAGGGCGAATATTACCTTACCGACTTGATTGCATTGGCCAATGCAGACGGCATCAAAGTGCATCCGGTGCAGGTGCGCGCCAGCCATTTGGCCGCCGGCGTAAACAATAAAGTGCAGCTGGCTGAATTGGAACGCATTTTCCAGCGCGATCAGGCAGATGAATTGCTCAAAGCCGGCGTTACCCTGCGCGATCCTGCCCGTTTTGATTTGAGAGGCCGTCTGAAACACGGCCAAGATGTGGTGATTGATGTGAACTGTGTGTTTGAAGGCGATGTGGTGCTGGGCGCCGATGTGGAAATCGGCCCCAACTGCGTCATCCACAACGCCAAAATCGGCGAAGGCAGCAAAATCGAAGCGTTTTCGCATTTGGAAGATTGCGAAATCGGCGCGCGCGCCCATATCGGCCCCTATGCCCGCCTGCGCCCGAATGCCAAATTGGCCGATGAAGTGCATATCGGCAATTTTGTGGAAGTGAAAAACACCACCATCGGCAAAGGCAGCAAAGCCAACCACCTCACCTATTTGGGCGATGCCGAAATCGGCAGCAAAACCAATATCGGCGCCGGCACCATCACCGCCAACTACGATGGCGTAAACAAACACAAAACCGTGATTGGCGATGAAGTGCGCATCGGCTCCAACTCAGTGTTGGTGGCGCCCGTTACCATCGGCAGCCGCGCCACCACCGGCGCGGGCAGCGCGATTACCAAAAATTGCCCCGACAACCAGCTCGCGCTTGCCCGTGCGCGCCAAACCGTGATTGAAGGCTGGGTGCGCCCGGAAAAGCCGGCCAAAAAATAAAAATTGCTTTCAGACGGCCTGATTCAAAACAGTAAGGCCGTCTGAAAGCTTTTCCCGCCTGTTTGTCCGAGAGTCGGCCAAACAAGCATTTTTTTAACACTTTGATACTAAGGAACTTTTATGTGCGGTATCGTAGGCGCCATCCGCGCCCACCACAATGTTGTGGATTTTCTCACCGACGGCCTCAAACGCTTGGAATACCGAGGCTATGATTCATCCGGAATCGCCGTGCAAACCGGCAACAAAATCACCCGCGTGCGCCGTGTCGGCCGCGTGCAGCTGATGGAAAATGCCGCCCGCGAAAAAGGCGTGCACGGCCACATCGGCATCGGCCACACCCGCTGGGCCACCCACGGCGGCGTAACCGAGCCCAATGCCCACCCGCATATTTCCGGCGGCCTGATTGCCGTCGTGCACAACGGCATTATCGAAAACTTCGAAGAAGAGCGCGCCCGCCTGCAAGGCTTGGGCTACACCTTTGAATCACAAACCGACACCGAAGTGATTGCCCACAGCGTCAAACACGAATATGAGCGCAACGGCCACGATCTTTTCGCTGCCGTAGAAGCCGCCTGCACCCGTTTTCACGGTGCATATGCCATCGGCGTGATTGCCGACGACAACCACAAAGAAATGGTGGTGGCGCGCATGGGCTGCCCGCTGCTGGTGGCTTTCGGCGACGAAGAAACCTTTATCGCATCCGATGTGTCGGCCGTGATTGCCTTCACCCGCAACATCGCCTATCTCGAAGACGGCGACATTGCCCTTTTGAATGCAAACGGCATTGAAAAGCTGCTCGACAAAAACGGGCAGGCCGCCGAGCGCAAAGTGAAAGTGTCTGAATTATCGCTCGCCTCGCTGGAGCTCGGGCCCTACAGCCACTTTATGCAAAAAGAAATCCACGAGCAGCCGCGTGCCATTGCCGACACCGCCGAAGTATTTCTCGATGGCGGCTTTGAGCCTGAAAATTTCGGCAAAACCGCGCGTGAAGTGTTTGCCGGCATCGACAGCATCAAAATCCTCGCCTGCGGCACTTCTTATTATTCCGCCCTCACCGGCAAATACTGGCTCGAGAGCATCGCCAAAATCCCCACCGATGTGGAAATCGCCAGCGAATACCGCTACCGCGATGTGATTGCCAACCCCAAACAATTGGTGATCACCATTTCCCAATCCGGCGAAACGCTCGACACCATGGAAGCGCTGAAATACGCCCAATCGCTCGGCCAAAACCACAGCCTTTCCATTTGCAACGTGCTGGAATCGGCGCTGCCGCGCGAGAGCGAATTGGTACTCTACACCCGCGCCGGCGCAGAAATCGGCGTGGCTTCCACCAAAGCGTTCACCACCCAATTGGTGGTGCTCTTCGGCTTGGCCGTTACCTTGGGCAAAATGCGCGGCCATGTCGGCGAAGAGCAGGCACGTGCCTACACCGAAGAATTGCGCCAGCTGCCCGGCAGCATCCAGCATGTGATGAATCTCGAGCCGCAAATCGCCGCGTGGGCGCAAAAATTCGCCAAGAAAGCCAGCGCCCTTTTCCTCGGCCGCGGCATTCACTATCCGATTGCACTCGAAGGCGCGCTGAAGCTGAAAGAAATCACCTATATCCACGCCGAAGCCTATCCCGCCGGCGAGCTCAAACACGGCCCCTTGGCGCTGGTGGATGAAAACATGCCGGTGGTGGTGATTGCACCCAACGACAGCTTGCTGGACAAAGTGAAAGCCAATATGCAGGAAGTGGGCGCACGCGGCGGCGAATTGTTTGTGTTTACCGATTTGGATAGCAATTTCCACGAAAGCGAAGGCGTGCATGTGATCCGCACCCCGCGCCACGCCGGCGTGCTCTCTCCCATCGTGCACACCATTCCCGTGCAGCTTTTGTCTTACCACGCCGCTTTGGCACGCGGCACCGATGTGGACAAACCGCGCAACCTGGCCAAATCGGTAACGGTGGAATAAGTTTTACCGATTTGTAATGGCAAAGGCCGTCTGAAAGGTTTTCAGACGGCCTTTTTGTATTTTTATTGATACGGCGAAGTTTGCGGGCATTTTTCAGACGGCCTTATTGATAAAATGCTAAAATAGCCGCTTGTTTTCTCATGCCGTTTTGATACGGCCTCAAACCGATTCTCATGCTCACCGACCTCGAAAAAAACGCTATCCGCGACCATTATCAAAACATCGGCAAAAGCCTGCCTGGCTTTCGGCCGCGCGCCGCCCAGCGCGAAATGATTGCGGCGATTGCCAACGCTTTTTCGCGCAGCCAAAGCCGCGTCGAGGGCGAAGAAGCGCCCAAGCGCGAGGGTGAGAGCATTGCTGTGATCGAAGGCCCCACCGGCGTGGGCAAAAGCCTGGCCTATTTGCTGGCAGGCGGAATTATGGCGCAAACGCGGGGCAAGCGGCTGGTTGTGTCGAGCGCCACCGTGGCTTTGCAAGAGCAATTGGTGCACCGGGATTTGCCTTTTTTGGTGGCGCATTCGGGGCTGGAAATGACGTTTGCGCTGGCCAAAGGGCGCGGCCGCTATCTGTGCCCCTATAAGCTCTATCAGCTCACCCAGAGCAACGCCCAGCAAAACTTACTCGGCATAGAAGCGCCCACGGTGCTGTGGGAGAGCAAGCCCCGTCCGGAAGAGCTGCAAATGCTGCGCGATTTGGCCGATGAGTTTGCCGCGCGCCGCTTCAACGGCGATCGCGATACTTGGCCGCAGAAAATCGACGATGCGGTGTGGTTTAAAATCACCAACGACCGCCACGGCTGCCTGAAAGCGGCCTGCCCCAACCGGCCGGAATGCCCGTTTTATCTGGCGCGCGACACGCTGGAGAGCGTGGATGTGGTGGTGGCCAACCACGATTTGCTGCTCGCCGACATCGGCATGGGCGGCGGCGTGATTCTGCCCGCGCCTGAAAACAGCTTCTATTGCATCGACGAAGCGCACCATCTGCCCAAAAAAGCCTTGAGCCAGTTTGCCGCCGAGCATTCGTGGAACCAGGCCGTGTGGACGCTGGAAAAGCTGCCCGCCATCAGCGACAAAATCGCCGCCGTGGCCGACAAAGCCGAAGCGGCCAATCTGGCCGACGAGGCTGCCGCTTCTTTGCTGGAAAGCTTCAACGAATGGTCGTTTCAGCTGGCCGACGAGCCGGCGCTGGCGCCTTCGGAGGGCAGCGAATCGGTGTGGCTGTGGCAAGACGGTAAAATCCCCGAATCGCTCGAATTATTGGTGTCCAACACCGCCGTGGCCGCCCGCAGCCTGCTCAAACAGCTCTACACCCTCAACGATGCGCTCGCCGCCACCCGCCGCGACAAAGACCAAGACAGCGCCTTGATCGACCGCTTGAGCGGCGAATTCGGCATGTTTATCGCCCGCGCCGAGCAAATCAGCGCCGTGTGGGATTTATTGTCCACCGTGCCGCCCGAGGGCGAAGCGCCGCTGGCCAAGTGGATTACGCGCCGCATCAGCGATAAAAACGATTATTTTTTCAACGCCAGCCCCATCAGCAGCGCCAGCCACTTGGCCAACGGTTTGTGGCGGCGCGCCGCCGGCGCCGTGCTCACCTCGGCCACTTTGCAATCGTTGGGCAGCTTCGATTTGCTGCTGCGCCAAACCGGGCTGGTGTGGCTGCCGGCCACCACCACGCTGGCCTTGCCCAGCCCGTTTGATTTCGATGCCCAGGGCGAGCTTTATATTCCGCCCTTGGCCGCCAGCCCGAAAGATGCGGCCGCCCACACCGATGCCATTGTGGAATGGCTGCCGCGCCTGGTTTCCGCCGAAGAGGCCATCGGCACGCTGGTGTTGTTCAGCTCGCGCAAGCAGATGCAGGATGTGGCGCTGCGCTTAGCCGCCGATTATCTGCCGCTTTTGCTGGTGCAGGGCGAAGTGCCCAAAGCCGTGCTGCTGCAAAAACACCACGATGCCATTGCCGACGGGCGCGCCAGCATTATTTTCGGGCTCGACAGCTTTGCCGAAGGGCTGGATTTGCCCGGTGCGGCCTGCGTGCAGGTAATCATCGCCAAGCTGCCGTTTTCCATGCCCGACAACCCCATCGAAAAAACGCAAAACCGCTGGATCGAGCAGCGCGGCGGCAACCCTTTTATCGAAATCACCGTGCCCGAAGCCAGCCTCAAGCTGGTGCAGGCGGTGGGGCGGCTGATCCGCACCGAAAGTGATTACGGCCGCGTGACCATACTCGACAACCGCGTGAAAACCCAGCGCTACGGCAAGCAGCTGCTCGCCTGCCTGCCGCCTTTCAAACGCATCGGATAAGGCCGTCTGAAACCATGTCTGCCCGAATAAATGCCTTGCTGCAACAATTAAGCGCGCATTTTAACTGCGCTGTGGCACCCGGCTGGGGCAACACGGCGGCCGATATTGTGTTTGTGGCCGATGCACCGGGCAAGCGCGAAATCGAAGCCGGCGAGCCTTTTTCGGGCGTGAGCGGGCGCTTTTTCGATGAGTTGCTCGCTTCGATAGCGCTGCCGCGCGATGAAATCTACCTGACCAATGTGGTGAAATTCCGCCCCCAAGGGCGCGACCCCAACCGGCAGGAAATCGCCGCCTGCCGCGAGCTGCTGCAAGCCGAATTGCAAGCCGTGCGCCCGCGCATCGTGGTCACGCTCGGCCGCATTGGCCTCAACGAATTTCTGCCGTTGATGAAAATCAGCCAAGTGCACGGGCAAGATTTCCGCCTGCAGGCACACGGCCTCGATTTCACTCTGTTTCCCCTCTATCACCCCGCCGCCGCCATGCACAACGGCAAAATGCGCCCCTTGCTCAAAGCTGATTTTCTCAAGCTCGGCGCATGGCTGGCGCAAAATCTGCCGCACGGGAAAGGGCGGGAGGCCGTCTGAAAAATGGCGGCAACGGCCATTTGTGCCCAATATGATGCGGCGCAAGCGCATGCATGCAAAGGCCGTCTGAAAATCTTTTATACCAATCCAAAAGAATAACCTAACTTCGTTGGCTCGCCTTGCCGTACTATAGTGGAATGCAGGAAAAAGTGACACAACGGGTAGGTTGGGTTGAAAACCCAACAAGCCCACAGGCCGTCTGAAACGTTGGGTTTGGCAACCCAACCTACCTGTTATAGTGCGCAGTTTTGTATCACTTTTTCTTGCATTCCACTATATCTGTACTGTCGCAGGCTTCCGCCTTGTTAGCTTACTTTTTTGAATTGATATAAGGCCGTCTGAATGTTCAGACGGCCTGTTTGTGTTGGCGCAAATGCAAAAGCGCGGCGTGGTTGCGCTCAGAAATAGGGCGCTGCTGAAATAATTTTATATTGGCCAATATTGCTTTCGTAAAGAATGAATTAATGCTTAGATGCATTAAGTCAAAGACAAAGTGAACATTTTGTATTACATTCACATTGCATTCTTATCCAATTTAATCGTAACTGTTAAACCATAAGCGCACACTTTAAAAAAGCGTTGAAAGGCAGGGAACCGGTCATGCATGATGATGGGTTGCTGGAGCAAAAAGCATGGGCTGCGGGCATTGCATCGGGCTACCACGATGTGGACGGGCGCTATTACCCGGCCAAGCCGGGGGTGTTGGCAACATTGCTGGCACGGCTGGCTGATGAGGAGCATGCCGAAGGTGATTTTGATGCGGTGGAAGTGGCCGCTGCCGGCTCGGTAGGCACGCTGGTGTTGGCGGGCGTGGATGCGCCGCAAGCGGTTTGGTTGGCCGATGAAGCGGGCGTGCGCCAAGATGTGGTATGGCACATGCTTTCAGACGGCCTCTCGCTTGCGCTGCCGGCTTTGGCCGAGGGCTATTATGAAATAGGTGTGCAGCAGCAAAATGGCCGTGTGTTCCGCTGCTTCTTGATTGCGGCGCCCGATAGTGCTTATGAGCCGCCTGATTTGGCCGCCGGCCACCGCTTCAACGGCATGACGGTGCAGCTCTACAGCTTGCGATCGGCTGCCAACTGGGGCGTGGGCGATTTTGGCGATTTGGCGGCGCTGATGGCTTTTGCGGGCAAGCGCGGCTTGGATTTTATCGGTATCAATCCGCTGCATGCGCTGTTTGGCAGTCGCCCCGATTATGCCAGCCCCTACAGCCCCTCATCGCGGGTTTGGCTCAATCCGATGTATTTGGATGTGGCACAAGTGGCGGCTTTTCAAGGCTCGCAGGCGGCGCAGCAGTGGCTGGCGGGCGAAGATGTGCAGCAGCAGCTTGCCGCGGTGCGTGCCGCAGAAACCGTGGATTATAAGGCCGTGTGGGCGCTGAAAAAATCAGCGCTTCAGACGGCCTTTGTTGCATTTAATCAAGATAAATCGCCCGCGCGGCAGCAAGAGCGTGCCGAGTTTGCCGGGTTTGTGGAAGAAAAAGGCGCAGCGCTTGATGGCTGGGGCGTGTTTGAAGCGCTGGCGCAGCATTTTGCCGACCCGCATGTGTTGGGTTGGCCGGGCTGGCCGCCGGAATACCGACAGCCCGAAAGCAAAGCGGTGCGCGAATTTGCCGCGCAGCATGCTGATGAGGTGCGTTTTTATATGTGGCTGCAATGGCTTTGCGCCGGGCAGCTGCAAACGGTGAATGAAGCGGCGCAGCAACACGGCGTGCAGCTGGGGCTTTACGGCGATTTATCGGTGGGCGTGGCGCGCGGCGGCGCGGATATTTGGTTGAACCGGCGTGTGTATTGCAGCGATGTGTCGGTGGGTGCACCGCCCGATGCTTTCAGCCCGGTGGGGCAAAACTGGCAATTGCCGCCTTTGCATCCGGCGGCGTTGCAGCACACCGGTTATCGGGAATTTATCCGCGTGTTGCGCGAAAACATGCGCCTTTATGGCGTGTTGCGCATCGACCATGTGATGTCGATGAGCCGGCTTTGGTGGGTGATGGGCGATCAAAGTGCGGCTTGGGGCGCTTATGTGCATTATCCGCAAGCGGTGTTGATGGCGATTTTGGCGTTGGAGAGCCGCCGCAACCGCTGCGTGGTGATTGGTGAGGATTTGGGCATTGTGCCCGAGGGCATGCGCGATTTGCTGAACCGCTATCGGATTTTGTCCTACACGGTGCTTTATTTCAGCCGCAACGGCGAGGGCGTGGCGCCGCCGGATGCGCACCCGCCGCAAGCGCTTACGGTAACCAGCACCCATGATTTGGCGCCCTTGGCGGGCTATTGGGCAGGGCGCGATTTAGCGATTATGCGCGAATTGGGCACGCTGCCCGATGAAGATGCTTTTCAGACGGCCTGTGCGCAGCGCGCGCGCGATAAAGCCGATTGGTTTGCCGCTTTGAAAAAAGCCGGCTGCTTGGCGGCTGATGAAGCGCTGCCGCCCGTGTTGACAGACGCCTTGCGCTCGGCCATCCACCGATTCGGTGCACAAGGTGCGGGCAGGCTTTATGCGGTGCAGATTGAAAATCTGCTGCCGGTTTTTGATAATTTCAACGTGCCCGGCGTGGCAGAAGGCTATCCCAATTGGGCTTGCCGCCTGCCTTCGGCCATAGAAGATTTCAACCAACAACCGGCGCTGGCAGCAGCGCTGGCCATGATAAAAGAGATACGCATGAAAAAAAATACCCCAACCCAAGCTTATCCGCCGCTCGACCAACAAGAGCGCAACACCGTCAACAGCCTGTTTGACGCCACGCACGGCAATGTGTTTGCCTACCTTGGCCGCCACGATATGGCCGGTGTGGGCGAAGTGGTGCGCTGCCTGATGCCCGATGCGGCCGAGGTGGACGTGGTGGCGCGCGAAGGCGGCAAATTGATTGTGCCGATGCAGCAAGTCGATGCGCGCGGTTTTTTCGCGGCGGTGCTGCCCGAGGGCGCGCCCGATTATGCGTTTAAGGTGCGTTATCCGGGCGTTCAAACGGCCTCAATCGTGAACGATGCTTACCGTTTTCCCTCTTGCCTGCAATCGTTGGATTCGTGGCTGTTGGGCGAGGGCACGCATTTGCGGCCTTATGAAACGCTGGGCGCGCATTTGGTGGAACACGAAGGCGCCAAAGGTGTGCATTTCAGCGTGTGGGCGCCGAATGCGCAGCGCGTGTCGGTGATTGGTGAATTCAATAATTGGGACGGCCGCCGCCATGTGATGCGCCATCATGCCGATATCGGCGTGTGGGAAATTTTTGTGCCTGATGTGGCGTTTAATGCTTTGTATAAATTTGAAATCCGCGATGCCGGCGGCCATGTGCGTCAAAAATCCGATCCCTATGCTTTTGCCTCGGAATTGCGCCCCACCACTGCTTCGGTGGTGCGCGGCCTGCCCGAAAAAGTGCCCGCACCGGCGCACCGCACCCGCGCCAACGCGATTGACCAGCCCATCAGCATTTATGAAGTGCATCTGGGCTCGTGGCGGCGCAATCTGGAAAACGGCTTTTGGCTCACTTATGAAGAGCTGGCGCACGAATTGGTGGATTATGTGAAAGAGATGGGTTTTACCCATATCGAATTATTGCCTTTGTCGGAATACCCGTTTGACGGCTCATGGGGCTATCAGGCCACCGGCCTTTACGCGCCCACCAGCCGCTTCGGTTCGCCGCAGCAATTGCAGCATCTGATTCAGGCCGCCCACGCGGCGGGCATCAGCGTGATACTCGACTGGGTGGTGGGGCATTTTCCCACCGATGAGCACGGCCTAGCGCAATTCGACGGCACGCCGCTTTACGAGCATGCCGACCCGCGCGAAGGCTATCATCAAGATTGGAACACATTAATCTACAACTTCGGCCGCACCGAAGTGAAAAATTTCCTGCAAGGCAATGCGCTTTATTGGATAGAGCGCTTCGGCTTTGACGGCTTGCGCGTGGATGCCGTGGCTTCGATGATTTACCGCGATTATTCGCGCAACGACGGCCAATGGATACCCAACCAATACGGCGGCCGCGAAAATTTGGAAGCCATCGGCTTTTTGCACGACACCAACACCATGTTGCAGCAAGAAGCGCCCGGCGCTTCGGAAATCGCCGAAGAATCCACCTCATTTGCCAACGTAACCCGCGCCGAAGGGCTGAATTTCCAATATAAATGGAATATGGGCTGGATGAACGACACCTTGCGCTATATGCAGGAAGATCCGGTAAACCGCAAATACCATCACCATCTGATGACGTTTGCCATGATGTATCAATACAGCGAAAACTTTATTCTGCCGCTCTCGCACGATGAAGTGGTGCACGGCAAAAAATCGCTGCTCGACCGCATGCCGGGCGATTGCTGGCAGAAATTCGCCAATTTGCGCGCCTATTACGGCTTTATGTATGGCTTCCCCGGCAAAAAATTAATGTTTATGGGCTGCGAGTTTGCGCAAGGGCGCGAGTGGAATTACGACCAACCGCTCGATTGGTTTTTGCTCGAGCCCGAATATGGCGGCTGGCACAAAGGTGTGCAGAACTTTGTGCGCGATCTCAACCACACCTATCGCGACCACGCGCCGCTCTATCAGCTCGACCAATGGCCGGAAGGCTTCGAATGGCTGGTGGTGGACGATGGTAACAGCTCGGTGTTTGTGTTTGAGCGGCGCGATCGGGCAGGCAATTCGGTGATTGTGATCAGCAACTTCACGCCGGTGGTGCGCGAACATTACCGCTTCGGCGTAAATGAGGGCGGCACTTACCGCGTGATTTTGAATTCAGACGGCCTCGATTATCAAGGCAGCGGCGTAGCGCCGGGTGCTGAAATCCACAGCGAAAGCACCGCATCGCACGGCAAACCGCAATCGTTGGTGCTCACCATTCCGCCATTGGCCACCGTGTATCTTTATCGGGAAAACCATCATGAACGCACCGAAGATTGAGTGCGGGCAGCCTTATCCGCTGGGAGCCTGCGTGGATGAGGGTGGCGTAAATTTTGCGCTTTTCTCTTCGCGGGCGCGAAAAGTGGAATTGTGCCTCTTTGACGGCGACACCGAAACGCGCCTGACCCTGCCCGCGCGCAGCGGCGACATCCACCACGGCTTTGTGGCCGGCATCGGCGCGGGGCAGCATTACGGCTTTCGGGTGCACGGCCACAGCGATGCGGCGGCCGGCGTGTATTTCAACCCGCAAAAATTATTGCTCGACCCTTATGCCACGCGCGTGGCGGGCATGCCGGTTTATAACGATGCCGAATCGTTGGCGCATTTTGCTTTTAACAATACCCGCGACAATGCCGCCGTGGCTGCCAAAAGCGTGGTGGAGCGGCCGTCTGAATTCGATTGGGGCAACGATACTCACCCAAACACGCCGTGGGCGCACACCGTGATTTACGAAGCGCATGTGAAAGGGCTTACCAAAAAGTTTCCCGATTTGGCCGATGCCGGCACTTATCGCGCGTTGGCCGACAAGCGGGTGATCGGCCATCTGAAAAGCCTCGGCATCACCGCCATCGAGCTGCTGCCCTTGCCGCTGCATTCCGATGAATATCATTTGCAGCAAAACGGCCTCGTGAATTATTGGGGCTACAACACTTATGCCCATTTCGCCGTGGAGCCGCGCTATGCCGCCGCGCCCGAGCAGGCCGCCGATGAGCTGCGCGCCGCCGTGAAAGCGCTGCATCAGGCCGGCATCGAAGTGATTTTGGACGTGGTGTTTAACCACACCGCCGAGCAAGACATGCCCACCGGCCTGATGCTGTGCCAGCGCGGTATCGACGCGCCGGCTTGGTATTGGCTTGATGCGCACGGCCAATACCAAAACTGGACCGGCACCGGCAACACCCTCAACGTGGCGCAGCGCGATGTGGCGCGCTGGGTGATGGATTGCCTGCGCCATTGGCGGCAAAGCTTTCATATCGATGGTTTCCGCTTCGATTTGGCCAGCGTATTGGGGCGCGAGCCCGAATTTCACACCGGCGCACATTTTTTTCAGACGGCCTATCAAGACCCGCTGCTCGCCGGTTGCAAGCTGATTGCCGAACCGTGGGACATTGGGCAGGGCGGCTATCAGCTGGGCGCATTCCCCACGCCGTTTGCCGAGTGGAACGACCGCTTCCGCGACGATATCCGCGCTTTTTGGCTGCGCCAAAGCGGGCGCTTGGGCGTGTTTGCCGAACGCTTGGCAGGCTCTGCCGATGTGTTTCGCCATCGCGGCAAAAAGCCTTCAGACGGCATCAACTTTCTCACCGCACACGACGGCTTCACCCTGCATGATTTGGTGAGCTACAACGAAAAACACAACGAAGCCAACGGCGAGGGCAACCGCGACGGCCACCACGAAAATTTCAGCGACAACCACGGCGAAGAAGGCGAAACCGACAATGCCGAAATCGCCGCTTTGCGCGAATACAGCGCCAAAGCCCTGCTGGCCACGCTTTTTTTCGCCAACGGCACACCGATGCTGCTGGCCGGCGACGAGCTGGGCAACAGTCAACAAGGCAACAACAACGGTTATTGCCAAGACAACGAAATCACTTGGTTGGACTGGACGCAGCAAAATGGCCGTCTGAAAGAATATGTGCAAACACTTGCCGCGCTGCGCCGCGAAATACCCCTGCTCAATAACAACAGCTGGTGGGACGGGCGTGTGCGCTGGCTCAACAGCGGCGGCCGGGAAATGCGCGAGCGCGATTGGCATGATGGCAGCAGCAAAGCTTTGCAAGTGCTGCTTGATGAGCAATGGCTGCTGTTGGTGAACGCCAAACGCGGCAGCCAGATATTTGATTTACCCAAAGGGGAATGGTTGTGCCGTTGCGCACCGTCGCAACACCACCGATACGCTGATGGCCGCTGCCAAGTGGGGCACATGGGCATCTGGCTTTTTCACCAACAAAAACCGCTAAAGGATTAGAGATGAATACCAACGAAAACACAACAAGCAACGATGGTGGCCGCACGCTGCACACAATGGATATTGCCGATAACACGCTGGTGTTGATATTGGCGGGCGGGCGCGGCACGCGTTTGCACGAAATGACCGACCGCCGTTCCAAGCCGGCCGTGTATTTCGGTGGTAATTGGCGCATTATCGACTTCACCTTGTCCAACTGCCTCAATTCCAACCTGAAAAAAATCGGCGTGCTCACGCAATACGAAGCCCATTCGCTCTTGCGCCACCTGCAGCATGCCTGGTCTTTCCTGCCGCGCGACCGCGGCCAGTTTGTCGACATGCTGCCGGCGCGCCAGCAGATCGACGAAGTGATGTGGTATCGCGGCACGGCCGATGCCGTGTGGCAAAATGTGCCCATCATGCAAGAGCACTACAAACCCAAATATGTGCTGATTCTGGCGGGCGACCACATCTATAAAATGGACTATATGCGCATGCTGAGCGATCACGTGGCCAGCGGTGCCAAATGCACCGTGGGCTGCATCGAAGTGAAGCGAAGCGAAGCCGACCAATTCGGCATCATGGCGGTAAACGAAGCGCTGCAAGTGCAAGAATTCGTGGAAAAGCCGAGCAACCCGCCGAGCATGCGCGAAAAGCCCGATTATTCGCTCGCTTCGATGGGCATTTATGTGTTTGACGCCGATTACCTTTACCAAACGCTGGCCGAAGAAGTAACCAAAGTGGGCACCAACCACGATTTCGGCAAAGACATTCTGCCGCGCGCGCTGAAAGAAGAAGTGCTTTACGCTCACCCGTTTGAGCGCTCCTGCACGGGCCGCAATGCCGAGGGCAGCATTTACTGGCGCGATGTGGGCACACTCGACAGCTACTGGCGCACCCATATGGATTTGGTTACCGAGCACCCGCAGCTCAATCTTTTCGACCGCTCCTGGCCGGTGCGCGGCCTGCCCACACAGGCCATGCCGACCAAATTTTTCTATAAAAACAAAGAGCGCAGCGGGCTTGACAACTCATTGGTGAGCGGCGGCTGCATCATCACCGATGCCGATATCCGCTCGTCGGTGTTGTTTGAGCGGGTGAGCGTGCAGGAAAACAGCATACTCGATTCGGTGGTGGTGCTGCCCGGCGTGCGCATCGGCAAAAACTGCCATCTGAAAAACTGCATTATCGAGCGTGAATGCGTGATTCCAGACGGCATGCAAATCGGCATCAATGCCGAAGAAGATGCCCGCCGTTTCCGCGTGAGCTCCAGCGGCGAAGTGGTGCTGGTGACGCCGGCCATGCTCAAAGCGCTGCTCAAAGCGCGCGAAGCCGAAGCATAAGCATAAAGAAGCGGCGGGCGGCCACCATGCCCGCACCGCCGCCTTTCAGACGGCCTTAAATCTGAAAATAAAAATTTACCTTCATAATCAAAGTGAAACATCAAGCCTATACCCTATAATGGCGGCACGGCATACTCATCATCTGTGCAAGCAGCATCCGGCTTCAAACCGACTGCAAAACAGTTTGGCTGCGGTTTCACAACAGGAGATCAACCATGAAAATTCTACATGCAAGCTCAGAGCTTTATCCGCTCATCAAAACCGGCGGCCTGGCCGATGTGCTGGGCGCGCTTCCCTTTGCCCAACAGCAGCGCGGCGATGATGTGCGCGTGGTGCTGCCTTATTACCGCCAAGTGCGCGAAGCGCTGCCCGACACCACCGAAGTGGCCGCACGCGACACCTTTGGCGGCCATGTGGTGGTGCGCTATGCCGATTATCAGGGCGTGGGGCTTTATCTGGTGGACGCGCCGCATCTGTATGACCGCGGCGGCAACCCTTATCACGACCAAAACTATTTCGACTACAGCGACAACGTCATCCGCTTCGGCCTGCTCGGCTGGGCGGCCGCGGCGCTGGCCGGCGGCATGGATGAAGCATGGGGCAAGGCCGATGTGCTGCACGCCCACGATTGGCAAACCGGCTTGGCGCCCGCTTATCTGGCCGCTTGGGGCGTGGATGTGAAAAGCGTGTTTACCATTCACAATATCGCTTATCAGGGCATGTTTATGGCCAAGCACTTGGCCGAGCTGGATTTGCCTTGGGCGATGTATCATGTGGACGGGCTGGAATTCCACAACCAAATCTCGTTTTTAAAAGCCGGCCTGTATTATGCCGATCACATCACCACCGTCAGCCCCACTTACGCCGCAGAAATCACCTGCGAGCCTGCGGCCTGCGGCCTGCAAGGCCTGCTGCAAACCCGCTTGGCACAAGGCCGTTTGAGCGGCATTTTGAACGGCGTGGACGATGCCGTGTGGAGCCCGAAAACCGATGCCGCGCTGGTGAAAAACTACCATTTGAAAGCCATGCAGGGCAAAAAAGCCGATAAATTGGCGCTGCAACAGCATTTCGGCTTAGCAGAAGACGATCAAGCCTTGCTCACCGTGATGGTGTCGCGGCTCACGCCGCAAAAAGGCGCCGATTTGCTGGTGGAAGCCTTAAGCGAAAAGCTCGCCGCACATCCGCAGCTGCAATTTGCCTTGCTGGGCAGCGGCGCGCCTGAGCTGGAGCAGGCATTTTATGCGCTGGCCGAGGCTTATCCGCAGCAAGTGGGCATCCATATCGGCTACGATGAAACCTTGGCGCACCGGCTGATTGGCGGCGGCGATGTGATTATTATCCCCAGCCGCTTCGAGCCTTGCGGCCTCACCCAGCTCTACGGCTTAAAATACGGCACGTTGCCGCTGGTGCGCCACACCGGCGGGTTGGCCGACACAGTGGTGGGCTGCGATGCCGACAGCCTCAAAGCCAAAACCGCCACCGGCTTTGTGTTTGAAGAAGCTTCTGCCGCCGCTTTGGGTGCGGCGCTCGAAGAAGCGCTGGCGCTGTGGCACAAGCCGCGCGCCTGGCCGGCCATACGCAAAGAGGCCATGTTGCAAGATTTCAGTTGGCAGAAAGCAGCGGAAGCTTATGATGCGTGTTACGCCCACTTGAAACGCTAATTTAAGTGCATATTTTGATATTTTATTGTTGTGCAATTATATCGAGTGGTAGTTTTACAACAAATCTGCCCTTAATTGCCTATAAATAAAGCAATAAGCTAAAAAGATAAGGCCGCCGCTTTCAGACGGCCTTAAAATTATGAAAATTATGCCGAATTCTTAAAACCAAACCGCCAACCTTGTGTGGAGAACAAAACCATGGTCAAGTTACCTGAATATGAATACCGTGTGCCCAAGCCTGATGCCGAGCTTGTGCGCAAATCTATTGTTTACAAACTGATTTTTATTTTGGGCGTCGACCCGCGCGATGCCAGACCCGAAGATTGGCTCAATGCCGCCATGTTTGCCGCCCGCGATTTGGTAACTGAGAGCTTTCTGCAAACCCGCCGCAGCCACATCGAGCACCAAAAACGCATGGTGTATTATTTATCGATGGAATTTCTGCTGGGCCGCGCCTTTACCAATTCGCTGATTAACGAAGGTGTTTACGATGTGTTTATCGAGGCTTTCCGCCAGCTGGGCATCGATTTTGACGAAGTGAGCGAAAAAGAAGAAGACCCGGGCTTGGGCAACGGCGGCCTCGGCCGCTTGGCCGCGTGTTTCCTCGATTCGCTGGCCACTTTGCGCATTCCGGCCATGGGCTACGGCATCCGCTATCAATACGGCATGTTCAAGCAGGAAATCGTTGACGGCCAGCAAGTGGAAAAGCCCGATTTGTGGCTCGATAAAGACATGGCCTGGCAATTTGCCCGCCCCAACAAGCATTATCCGGTGGCTTTCGGCGGCCAATTGCGCAGCATCGGCCCCATCAAATACTGGGAGCCGTCTGAAAAAATCACTGCGCTGGGCTATGATGAAATCATTCCCGGTTATGGTGGCGAAGTGGCCAACCCCTTGCGTTTGTGGACCGCGCATGCCGGCTCGCTGTTTGATTTGGCCGATTTCAACAAAGGCGATTATTTTTCCGCCATGCGCAACCAAACCAGCGATGAAAACATTTCGCGCGTGCTCTATCCCAACGATTCCACCGAAAGCGGCCGCGAATTGCGGCTCAAGCAGGAATATTTCTTGGTGTCGGCCTCAGTGCAAGACATCATCGCCCGCCACAAATGCCGCTTCGACAGCATCGAAACGCTGGCCGACGAAGTGGCCATCCACCTCAACGACACCCATCCGGTGCTGGCCATTCCCGAGCTGATGCGCATTCTGATTGATGAAGAAGGCATTGCGTGGCAAGACGCTTGGGCGATGTGTTGCAAAATCTTCTCCTATACCAACCACACCCTGATGAGCGAAGCCTTGGAAAGCTGGTCGGTTGATTTGATGGGACGCCTGCTGCCGCGCCATTTGGATTTGATTTTCGAAATCAACGAATATTTCCTCGATAGCGTACGCGAGCTGGGTGAGTATGATGAAGAATTTATCCGTCGCGTGTCGATTATCGATGAGGGCTATGAGCGCCGTGTGCGCATGGCCTGGCTGGCCGTGGTGGCTTCGCACAAAGTCAACGGCGTGGCCAAAATCCACTCCGATTTGATGACCACCTCAATTTTTGCCGATTTTGCCGAGCTTTTCCCCGAGCGCTTCACCAACGTGACCAACGGCGTTACCCCGCGCCGCTGGATTGCCGTGGCCAACCGCCCCTTGGCCGGCTTTCTCGACAAACACCTGGGCACGCCGCAATGGCGCTTGCATCTGGAAAAATTGGCCGAGCTCAACGATTTGGTGGACGACCCGAAAGTGCAGGCCGAATTTGCCGAAGTGAAAAATGCCAACAAACGCCGCCTGGCCGACTATATCGAGCGCGAGCTCGGCATCAAGGTCAACCCCGAAGCCTTGTTTGATGTGCAAATCAAGCGCATCCACGAATACAAGCGCCAAGCCATGAACGTGATGCACATCATCGACCGCTACAACCGCATTTTGGCGCATCCTGAAAAAGATTGGCAGCCGCGCGTGTTTATTTTTGCCGGCAAAGCCGCTTCGGCTTATTACATGGCCAAAAAAATCATCCGTCTGATTAATGATGTGGCCGCTGTGATCAACAACGACAAACGCATTCACGATCTGATTAAAGTGGTGTTTATCCCCAACTACAGCGTGAGCCTGGCGCAAATCATCACGCCGGCGGCCGATTTGTCGGAGCAGATTTCGCTGGCCGGCACCGAAGCCTCTGGCACCGGCAACATGAAATTCGCCCTCGGCGGCGCGCTCACCATCGGCACGCTCGACGGCGCCAACGTGGAAATCCGCGAAAAAGTGGGCGACGACAACATCTTTATCTTCGGCAACACCGTGGAGCAAGTGGAAGCACTGCGCCGCGAAGGCTACGACCCCATCAGCTATCTGGAAGCCGATCGCGACCTGCGCCAAGTGGTAAAACAAGTCACCACCGGCGTGTTTTCGCCTGATGAACCCGGCCGCTACAGCGATGTGGCACAGGCACACGGCGATTATTATCAATTGATGGCCGATTTCCGCAGCTATGTTGAAGCGCAAAACAAAGCAGACGAATATTATCGCGACACCGCCAAATGGCGCCGCGCCGCACTGATTAATATCGCCAACATGGGCTATTTCTCATCCGACCGCTCCATTCAGCAATATGCCGATAAAATCTGGCACATCAAACCCTTGAGCGAAACGGAGCTGGCACACAACGGCAATTAAGTTTTAAGTGTGATGGTTTGCAGGCCGTCTGAAAATATTTTCAGACGGCCTTTCTTATACCCATTCAAAAAAGTAAGCTAACAAGGCGGCGAACCGCAGACAGTACAGATATAGTGGAATGCATAAAAAAGTGACACAACGGGTAGGTTGGGTTGAAAATCCAACAAGCCCACAGGCCGTCTGAAACGTTGGGTTTATCAACCCAACCTACTCCG
>ERZ650312.50-NODE-50-length-48442-cov-6.550561_pt1 | contig 48442 bp, 59 predicted proteins | sample MGYA00376248_ERZ650312 | MGnify/ENA primary metagenome ERZ650312 (study PRJEB26733, sample SAMN07839316) | wastewater metagenome | biome: urban; feature: wastewater treatment plant; material: waste water | place: USA: North Carolina | collected 2016-07-28 ... | reverse complement strand
TCTAGCAATGGCTCTTTCTAGAACCAGGTAGTGGCCGTAATTGTTGGCGATGTAGGCTTCATCGAAGAGGGTTTCCTTGCGGTCGAGCAGGTGCTGGAGATGCTTTTCCAAAAGGGCGATCTGCCCTTCCAGATGCCCTACGATGCGGTCATCATCCATGCTGCGGATAAAGAACATCTTGAGGGAAAAGATATCCTTTTGTTGGGGCGTTTCCTCATTGGGAATGCTGAGCCAGTCTTCCAGGAAGGCCTGCCCCTGGCTGGTCATGCTGTAATGCCTTTCCTTGTCATTTCCTTCCACCGCATGCAAATCCAGCAAGCCCTCTTGGACCATGCGTTTGAGTTCGGGATAGACCTGGCTGTGAGCTACCTGCCAGAACTCCCCAATTTCGCAGCAAACATAGTCTGTAATCTGCTTGCCTGATAAGCGGCTCTGACAGGTTGAGAGAACACCGAGTATGATATAGGGTAAGGTTCTTTGCTTGGACATCTTAACTTCTCTCTCTTAAAATACTTTCTACTTTAGTATTAATGAGGTCAATAGCGACAATATTGGATACTCCTTCTGGAATGACGATATCCGCATACCGCTTGCTAGGCTCGATAAATTGATGGTACATGGGTTTGACAACCGAAGTATATTGTTCAATAACGCTCTCCAAACTCCGGCCACGCTCTACCATATCCCGTTTAATCCGACGAATAATCCGAATATCATCATCCGTATCCACAAAGAGTTTGATATCCATCAAATCCCTCAGGCGCTTGTCTTCCAAAACCAAAATCCCTTCGACGATAAAGACATCCTGCGGCTCCTGATGATAAGTCTTATCACTGCGAGTATGCTGGGTGTAGTCATAAATAGGGATATCCACCGCACGACCAGCCAAGAGCTCACTCAAATGGTAAATCATCAGGTCGGTATCAAAGGCCAAGGGGTGGTCATAGTTGGTCCGCACGCGCTCTTCAAAGGTCAGATGTGATTGATTTTTGTAGTAAGAATCATGCTCGATCATGGAAATGCGGGCATCAGGGAAGTTATCTAGGATTGCCCGAGATACACTCGTTTTTCCACTTCCAGAACCACCTGTTACACCAATTATAATCGGTTTATTAGTCATTATTTTCTCCTATTTTTTACTGCACCTATATTACCACAAAACATGGTATAATAAAAGATGAAATGTCCAAAAAACAGGGAAAAATCAGATAATTTCCTGTTTGAGAGACTAGAAAGAAGCAATTATGTATCAAGACTTTCCAAAAAGCTGGCAAGAACAGCTCCTTACATCAGGCTTTTCAGAAGCCACACCCATCCAAAAAGAAGCTTTTCAGCCAATTTTTGAAGGAAAAAATCTGCTGGGGATCAGTCCTACAGGTACTGGAAAAACTCTGGCCTATCTCTGGCCCAGCCTACTTAGACTGAAACCCAAAAAAGCCCAGCAGCTCCTCATCCTCTCTCCCAACACCGAACTGGCGGGTCAAATTTTTGAGGTTTGTAAAAACTGGGCTGAACGATTGGGTTTGACTGCTCAGCTCTTTCTATCTGGTTCCAGCCAGAAACGTCAGATTGAACGCTTAAAAAAAGGACCAGAAATCCTGATTGGAACACCTGGCCGTATCCTTGAATTGATCAAACTCAAAAAAATCAAGATGATGAATGTCGAAACCATCATTCTGGATGAGTTTGACGAGCTCTTTAGCGACTCCCAGTTTCACTTTGTAGATAAGATTCTCCATCATGTGGCAAGAGACCACCAGCTCATTTACATGAGTGCTACAGCCAAATTTGACCGCAAAAAAATTGCTGAAGATGTTCTAACCATTGATTTGACCAATCAAGCCTTGGACAATATCCAGCACAGCTATATCCTAGTAGACAAGCGGGACCGAATAGAATTACTGAGAAAATTTGCCAATATTCCAGACTTTCGAGCCCTGACCTTCTTTAATAGTTTGTCAGACTTGGGAGCTAGTGAAGAAAAATTGACCTATCACCAGGCCAATGTCGTGTCCCTAGCCTCAGATGTCAATGTCAAGTTCCGAAAGATCATCATCGAGCGATTCAAAAACAAGGAAATCGCCCTGCTTATGGCCACAGACTTAGTTGCTAGGGGTATTGATATTGACAATTTGGAATGTGTCCTCAACTTTGACCTCCCTCGTGATCGGGAAACCTATACCCATCGTGCTGGACGAACAGGTCGCATGGGCAAGGAAGGCTTAGTGATCACCCTGATTTCCAATCCTAACGACCTTAAAACCCTAAAAAAATATGCACCAGTTACTGAACTGGTGCTGAAAAACCAACAATTGTATCAAGTCTGAAACGACCCTCAATGGCCGTTTCTTTCTTATTATTGAACTGGACGTTTTGAGTCACGATCGTAATAAACGAGCTTGGGATCAAGATTTGGACCCAGTAGATGTGGAAGGGTATCTAGTGAATATCCCTGTGCTTGCAGATGTTGCAGCACAGAATCCATCGAATCCACAGTTGATTGGTGAATATCGTGCATCAAGATGATACTTCCTGGACGGGTATTGGCCTTTACAACCTCTAAAATAGCTTTAGGGTCTCGACTTTTCCAATCCAAGCTATCAACAGACCAGTACATGGCTGGCAGATTCATCGCATCCATAACCATCTGATTCATAGAACCATACGGTGGACGTATCATTGTGGGTCTGCGACCTGTAATCTTCTCAAGAGTAGATTGCGTCTGCTCAACTTCTTGTTTGATTTGTTCTGGTGAGAGTATTTTAAAATTTGGATGGCTCCAAGAGTGGTTGGCTACCTCGTGACCTTCTGCCACCATGCGTTTGACAATCTCTTCATTTCCAGGAATGTTCTGCCCTAGAATGAAAAAGGTTGCCTTAGCATTGTATTTTTTCAAGATATCCAGGAGCATAGGAGTCGTCTTTGGATTGGGACCATCATCAAATGTTAAGGCAACCATCCGCTCTGTGGCTTGACGTTGTTTCTCAGCCTGATAAGCTTCATAGGCTTGGCGGTCCTTATCGGTCAGATATTGCCCATTCACCATATCAAAGAAGCTACTGATATTTACTGTCACTTGGGAAAGACCGACTGCTTGCTCTGATAAGTGGAGGGTCACTTGACTGGCTTCATAGGTGAAATCGACCTGCTGTAAATCCATCTGTTCAAAGGCAGCAAGATAGGTTCCAACTTGTTCTGGAACAACTTGCTTGGCTTCCAAATCAGTTTTGATATGTTCTGCAAATATGGCTTTGGCTCTTCCGAGATCAGCCAATAAATCGTTTAGACTGAAGCGTTGATTAGCCGCTGTTAGTAAAATTGACTGAGATTTTTTCTTGCCCAACGATCGAAATTTAAAACCAGAAACTTTATAAGTCTGTGAGGAAATTTCAGTACGCCTCACACCTGGAATAGTGGTCGACACGTCCGAAGTGGATACAAAAACCAACTCATCAATTTCTCCTGTCGGTTTGCTGCTGCCTAATGAATCCTTGATTTGCTGGCGCATTAATGCCTCAATTGGAACAATGCGGTTACCTTCTGAATCTTTAGGGAAACAAACGGTTAAATGATGGTGGCCGATATTGCCATTCTCTACTTCATACTGGCCATGAACCAATAAATGACTTTCTTTTTCCTTGATAAAACGCGTAATATGGCGATTTTGCAGGACTTTATACAAATAAAAACTGGATACACACAGTAAGGCGACCAGCAGTACATTCACAAGGATGAGGATGCTCTTCTTCACTTTTCTAAACTCTTTCTTTACTATCTCAAACTATACTATTATATTCACCTGCCTCTGTCAATGGATATGGCAAGAAATATTGAAAAAATTGAGATTTTCTTCACAAAGAAAAAACTTGGACCAAATTGAGCCCAAGTTTATATCTTTATAGAAGCTTAATCAGCCCGAATAACCTCTACCCGGTAGCCATCTGGATCCGTTACGAAATAATAGCGGCCTGGGCTGCCAGGCAAGCCCTTGATGTCCGTGGTTGGGTAACCAAGTGCCTTGTGCTTGGCATTGTCAGCCTCCAGGTCATCTGAAGAGAGGGCCAGATGAGAGAAACCATCTCCCACGATATAGGGACCATGGTCATAATTGTAGGTCAACTCGATTTCAAAATCGTCACCAGGAAGGGCCAGGTAGACCAGGGTAAATTGGTGGTCAGGATAGTCCTTGCGGCGAGTTTCCTTGAAACCAAAACCTTCCTCGTAGAACTTCTGCGATGCTTCCAGATTTTCAACCCGCAAGCAAGCATGCAACATTTTCAAACTTGCCATATGAAACTCCTTTTATCTTGATAACTTTAGTATAGCATAACCAACAAGAAAAAGACTGAAATCAGATTTCAGCCCCTTCTTCTTTATTCACCACCAAGGTAGTACTCAGCAGTTACATTCAATTTTTCGTCAAATTCGAAAACAAGCGGTGGGAAGTTTGGAATTTCCACATCCATGATTTCATCATCTGACAAGCCTTTGATGTGTTTTACAAGGGCACGGATAGAGTTACCGTGTGCACCCACGAAAACGTTCTTGCCGTCAACCAAGTCTGGACCAATCTTATCTTCCCAGAAAGGAAGGGCACGTTCCAAGGTTACTTTCAAGTTTTCTGCATCTGGGATAACAGAATCATCAAGATGAGCATAACGACGGTCAGTGTGAGCAGAGTATGGATCATCCTTAGACATGTTTGGAGGCAAGGTATCGTATGAACGACGCCAGATGTGCACTTGTTCATCACCAAATTCTGCAGCTGCTTCCGCCTTGTTTTTACCAGTCAAGCCACCATAGTGACGCTCGTTCAAACGCCATGACTTTTCAACTGGAACCCAGAGTTGGTCTGAGTGTTCCAAAGCCAAGTTGGTAGTCTTGATAGCACGAGTCAATACAGAAGTGTAGGCCTTGTCAAATTCAATACCAGCTTCTTTGATCAATTTACCAGCATCGATTGCTTGTTGAGTGCCTTTTTCTGACAAATCTACATCAGCCCAACCAGTGAAAAGGTTAGCCTTGTTCCATTCGGACTCACCGTGGCGAGCAAAAACCAATTTTACCATTGTAAAACTCCTCTATTAAATTTACTTACGGTTTCTATTTTACCCAAAAAGCCAAAAAAAAGCTAGTCTTTCTGTGTTCTGTGTGCGTTTTCATATTGAAAGGAAGAAAATCAGCCTCCAGACCGAGACTATTTTATCAATTTTAGAACTAAAAATGGTATAATGGTAAGGTTGAAATAGATTCGTTTTTGAGAAAGATTGAAATAAGTAAATGAAAAAAATTGCGATTGTTGCTGCTTATCGGTCTGCTATCGGCAGTTTCGGTGGTAGCCTCAAGGATATAAAATTGGCAGACCTGGGTGCACAAGTCCTTACTTATGCCTTAGAAAAATCAACTATTTCTCCCAATTTAGTCGAGGAAGTTATCATTGGAAATGTACTTGGTGCAGGTCAGGGACAAAATGTTGCCCGTCAGATTGCACTTGGTGCTGGCCTTCCCGAAACCACTTCTGCCTTTGTCGTCAACAAGGTTTGTGGCTCCGGCCTAAAAGCAGTCCAACTGGCCGCCCAGTCCATCTTGGCCGGTGACCAGGATGTGGTGGTGGCTGGCGGTATCGAAATCATGAGCCAGGCTCCCTATCTATCTAAGGACAGCCGTTTTGGAAAAAAATTGGGAGGCATCTCACTTGAAGACAGCCTCTTGACAGACGGCCTGACCGATGCCTTTAGCGGAGAGCACATGGGGATTACGGCTGAAAATGTAGCTGAAAAATACCAGCTGACCCGTCAGGAACAGGATGCATTTGCCTTGGCCAGCCAAGAAAAAGCCCTCAAGGCTATCGCAGAAGGCCGTTTTTCTGATGAAATTGTGCCGCTGACAGTGACGGTCGGCCGCAAAGAAGTCCTCTTTGACCAAGACGAGTACCCTAGAGAAACCAACTTGGAGAAATTAGCTAGCCTGAGACCCTCCTTCAAAAAAGATGGCACGGTGACAGCTGGGAATGCTTCCGGTATCAACGATGGCTGCGCCATCTTGGTCCTCATGTCCCAAGAAAAGGCAGTCGAGCTTGGGATTCCAGTATTGGCCTATATCGAAGCCTCTGCCAGCAGTGGCCTAGACCCCAATTATATGGGATTGGGTCCGATTGAGGCCAGCAAAAAAGCTCTGGCAAAGATTCAGAAAACCACCGCAGACATTGACCTCTTTGAAGTCAATGAGGCCTTCGCAGCCCAGTCCATTCCAGTTCTGACAGAACTGGGCATTGACCCTGAAAAAGCAAATGTCAACGGCGGTGCCATCGCCCTCGGCCACCCCATCGGTGCCAGCGGTGCCCGCATTCTAGTGACTTTGATTCATGAATTAGAAAAAAGAAATGGTCATCTGGGCCTCTGCTCTCTTTGTATCGGAGGCGGACAAGGCATCAGCATGATTGTTTCCAATGCAAAAAAACACAATAAGGAATAAAGATGAAAATCGGTATTGATAAAATCGGCTTTGCGGCCCCAAGTTATGTCTTAGATTTGGCAGATTTGGCCCTGGCCCGACAGGTTGACCCCAATAAATACAAACTCGGCTTGCTTCAAAGTCAGATGGCCGTTGCCCCTGTTACTCAAGACATCGTAACTCTGGGTGCCCAGGCTGCCCAAGCTATTCTCACAGATGAGGACAAGGCTCAGATCGATATGATTATTGTTGGTACAGAGTCCAGTATCGACCAGAGCAAGGCCGCTGCGGTCTTCATTCATGGGCTACTGGGCATCAATCCCTTTGCCCGTTCCATCGAAATCAAGGAAGCCTGCTATGGGGCCACAGCTGGTCTGGTACTGGCCAAGAGCCACATCGCCCAGTCGCCAAACTCCAAGGTCTTGGTCATCGCCAGCGACATCGCCAAGTATGGCATTGCCTCTGCAGGTGAGCCAACCCAGGGAGCTGGGGCTGTTGCCATGTTGGTGACAGCAGATCCAGCTATCATGGTCTTGCACGATGACAATGTCTGCCAAACCCGTGACATCATGGACTTCTGGCGACCAAACGAAGACAAATATCCCCGCGTAGATGGCAGGTTTTCAACAGTACAGTACACAGACTGCCTGACCACCACTTTTGCCGAGTACCAGAAACGGACAGGAAAGAAACTGGCGGACTTTGCTGCCATGTGCCTCCACATCCCCTTCTCCAAACAAGGACTCAAGGGCCTGCAGGCCATCGGTCAAGAAGACGAGGCAACCTTGGAGCGGCTGACAGCCCGCTTCCAGGAAGCCATTGTCTACAATAAGGTTGTTGGCAACATCTATACTGGCTCTATCTTTCTCTCCCTCCTCTCCCTTTTGGAAAATAGCCAAGCCCTAAAAGCTGGAGATGACATCCTCTTTTACAGCTATGGCAGCGGTGCGGTCTGCGAACTCTTTAGCGGTCAACTGGTGGAGGGTTACAAAGACCAGCTGGAAAACAATCGCTTGGAGCGCCTGAACCAGCGCACCCCATTGACAGTTGAGGATTACGAAGCCCTCTTCTTTGAAGAAATCCAAGTGGATGAGACAGGAAAGGCTATTAACATCCCTACAGATGAAGCTGATTTTGCCCTCATTGACATTCAAGACCACAAACGGATTTATCGCAAAAAATAAACTTAGCCAAATGGCTGTCAGTTGGCGTAAGCCAGCTGATTTTTTTTAGTAGATTAGGAGGCCCCTATGTCACGATTTTCAGGATTTTACAAAAAAACACGGCAGGAACGGATTGCCCTTCTCCAGCAAGAACGGACTTTCAGCCAGAAGAGTGCGGAGATTCTAATTCAGGATCATAATTTGCCAGAAGCAATTGCTGGCAAGATGACGGAAAACCATCTGGGGACCTTTGCACTGCCCTTTTCAGTCGTTCCAGAGTTTCTTCTGGACGGTCAAGAATACAGCCTGCCCATGGTCACTGAAGAGCCCTCTGTCGTGGCTGCCTGCTCTTTTGGAGCCAAAATCATCGGCCGCTCAGGTGGCTTCAATTCAGACATTCAGGAACGGCTCATGATTGGCCAGGTAGCCCTCTATGATGTGCCTGAGCCTCAAGCAGCCCTAGAAAAGATTCTGGCAGAGACGACGGCCATCCTATCCTTGGCCAATCAGGCCCACCCGTCCATCGTCAAGCGGGGAGGAGGTGCCCGCCAGCTCCGGGTCGACATCAAGGACCAGTTCCTCATTGTCTATCTGTCAGTTGATGTGCTGGAGGCCATGGGGGCCAATATCCTCAACACCATGCTGGAAGGCATCAAGGATTACCTGGAAGAATTGAGCCAAGGGCAGGCCCTCATGGCCATCCTGTCCAACTATGCCAGTCAATCCCTGGTCACAGCCCGCTGTCGGATAGCCATCTCCAGTCTGGGAACCAGCGCAGCTTTGAACCAAGAAACCGCCAAAAAAATCGCCCTAGCCAGTCAACTGGCGCAAGTGGATACCTACCGGGCCGCCACCCATAACAAGGGCATCTTCAACGGTATCGATGCCTTGGTGGTCGCGACGGGCAATGACTGGCGGGCTGTTGAAGCCGGTGCCCATGCCTATGCTGCTCGAGATGGACAGTACCGTGGCTTATCGACATGGACCCTTGAGGGGGACTATCTCCTGGGTGAGATGACCCTGCCCCTTCCGATTGCTACAGTCGGCGGTTCAATCGGCCTCAATCCTAAGGTTCAAGCAGCCTTTGACATCCTAGGCCATCCAGATGCCAGAACCCTTGCCAGCCTTATCGTGGCGACTGGCCTCTGCCAAAACTTTGCAGCCCTTCGGGCCCTTGTCACCACAGGCATCCAAGCCGGCCACATGAAACTCCAGGCCAAATCACTGGCCATTTTGGCCGGAGCTACTGAGGAAGAAGCCGATACCATCGCCCAGCAACTGCGAAAGGAAAAGCATACCAACTTAGAAACAGCCAAACAGCTCTTGGCTCAATTGAGGGATAAAGAAAAAGAGGTCTAGGCCTCTTTTAGTTGTCTAATCGTAGTTCCATCCTGGTCTTTTGGGCGACTAACCCCTGTCTTTCGTAGAAAGCCTTGGCACCACGATTATCATCCCACACATCCAGGGTCAGGTTGTGGCAGGCTTCCCTCTTGGCCAAGTCCACAGCAAAGTCATAGAGTTTTTTTCCAATTTGCTGCCCACGCGCCTCCTGAGCCACACAGAGATCCTCGATAAAAAAGGTCTTGATGGGCTCCAATACTGGACTCTTGGCAACTGAAATCTGACAAAACATGTGGCCCACAACCTTTCCTTCCACCTCATAGACAAAAATAGGGGTTTCAGGATTGGATAGAATGTCCGCCAAATCCGAAGAAGAAAACTTCTGTCCTGTTGAACGAAAAACATCTGGTCTGGCCTCATGATGGACCAGCAAAATTTCCTGCAAAAGTTGATTGAGGGCAGGAATATCTGCCACTGTCGCTTGTCGAATCACCATAAGAACCTCCATTTTTGTCTCCTATTTTATCAGAAAATCTTCTTTTTGTAAAATAGGTCTCAAGACGGATGTATAATCTGAAAATTCCTTTATACTATAAGTGTATCCTAAAATTTTTCATAAATCTCCTGAAAAATCCAGCTCACCCTGAGCTGGATTTTTCGTTTTTAATCCCATCATCAAGTCATCAAGAGGACAAACTCTACTACTCTTCTTTCAACCTATACAAGCCAGCTAGACTGGTTACTAAAAGAAGAGCCACCCCAAAAGCAAATAGAGGATTTGAGGATTCTTGTCCTGTCTTTGGAAGCCTGGCAACCTGAGACGTTTTTGCACTTGAAGTTCCCCCAGCATTCGCGGGATTGGTTAGGAATTGACCTTCCCCATTCCTAGTAGATGTCTGTGGTTCAACAGAGGTAGGGACCTGCCCGAGATTTGACAACTCATCAGTTGATGTAGTCTGATCGGACCTTTGGGTACTTCCTTGACTTGTGAGACTTGTTTGGTCTACTGTCATCGTAGATTCAAGAGTTGTGGAAGTTGAAGCCTCAGACTGTTTGTTGGCGTAGAGATGGTCATAGAGTTGCTGGGCACTTATTCCACCACCAACCCAAGCTGACACTAGTTTCCCATTTTTGATGTATAGGATGGTTGGTGTACCTGGAATGCCCACAGTTTCAAATAGAAACTCTCTTGCAGTAGCATCAAAGTCCTCACCATCCGTATCATAATATTCTAAATTCCCATCGATCAGGTTATTAAATGCTTTTAATTCAGGAGAAAATTGACGACAATAATAACAAGTTGCACGACCAAAGTAAAGAATATGTTCTTGACCATCTTCTGTAAAGGCTTGGCGAAGAGTGCGAAAACTGACCTTTCTAAAGGAAGCAACATTGGCCCTATATTCCTCAGGACTAATTTCACGAGGCTCTTCTACACTAATTGGCTCCTGCACCGTAGTTGTTTGACTAGTTGTTGCTACCTCTATTGTCGTAGCCTGTGATTGAGTGTATTCTACTGAAGTAACGGTGCTTTCAGCAGAGACAAGATTTCCCCCCAGCAAAAGCAAGGCAGTCGAACTGAACAACATAGCTTTTAACATCTGTTTTTTCATATATGATTCTCCTTAACTTTGATACCGTTATTTTACACGATATGTTTCAGAAAAAATGTACAAATCCTAAACGGTCATCCTAAGGTCCTGAATGGTAAAAAATGGAAAACACCTCCAAAAACATGACAAATTGACTTGTTTTCAGAGGTGTTCTCTAAGAGAATAATAAATATTTTCGGAGTAAATACGATGTTACAAATCCAATATTGAAACATTCTGATGATTCAATCTTTCACCTGAAACCTAGCGTAATAAGCGAATGATTTCTGGCAGAGAATTCCAGAAAACATGATACACCAGGACATAGTAGATGCAATTGGTCTTACGGAAATATAGTGCAATCAAGATACCTGGTACAAGATAATAAATAAAGTCAGTAAGTACCCATCCATCGTACATGACATGGATTATACTAAATAAAGCACTGGACGCAAGAACATCTATATAAACTTTTTTCCAAGGGGAGAAAGCTTCCATCAATACTCCACGAAAAATCATTTCTTCTACAAAAGGAGAAATCACGATGAGTCCAAACATTTCCACATAAAGTGTTATCTGATCAGAAAGCACATAGTTGGAGTTGATGGCTGCCTGGTTCATGGTTTTTGGAAAATACAGAAAAGTGAATATGGACCAGGCGAGATGAGCTATGAGGAGAAGAAAAAAATAACCAACATAACTCCACTTGAACCGGAACTGAAACACCTCTCGGTTGCCAAAATGCCATAATATCCATAGTGCTCCCAGACCAACTAAGAATTTCAAAACATTGATTAGTATCACATAATGAAAATCTGACCATGACTGCAAAAGTTCTGTACCTAAAATAATATCTATCCCCCAAGTATAAATAAGGAGTAGAAAGGTAGATAAAAGAAAAATCATTTTTATTTTAGAATATTTCGACATAACATTACTCCATTCAATTAAAGTCTACCGTCCAAAGTTTCTTCTTCTTTCATCGGCTAAAAGACCGACAGCATCTTCAAGTCCTGACCAAATGCCACCTGGATATCCACCACTATATCCACCACCATATAAACCACCGCCGTTCAGCACTGTCATTTGTTTCCCACCAACAATGTCAACCAGTTTTTCTGAAGATAGGTTTTCAAATTGTACAAATATTTCTGTATTCATGTTGAATACTCTCTTAAATTTTTTAGTGTGTAGTGCTTACAATCTCAATATATTCACAAATCGTCACTTTTTATCATGCAAATCCTAGACGGTCATCGTAAGGTCCTGAATGGTCAATTTTTGCCAGATGGTCTTACATTTTTTATAATTTCAGCTAGACAGAAATTTGCACCTATTCACTTCTCCTTCGATTTGGGTAAGATAGCAACAAAAGTCCGTTGAATAACATGAGGAATAAGGGCCAAGTGTTCCCTTTAGTGACAAAAGAAATAGAAATTAGGACTAACACAGATAGACTGGAAACAATAAGCAGTTTTTTCCGCTGCTGGTCAAGGCTGTAGCGAACCTGGTTGGACCTTAAAATATAAATAGCGAATAATAAATTGCAAATGTGTAGAATGGTGATAATGACTAATCCAGTCAAGAGTCCTTTGTTTTCAAATTTTATCATCAGAAACCATAGTAGCATGACGACAAGATCTAAGAACATACTCAGTTTATGACCGACGGTCAGTTGTTGGTTCATATTTTTCTCCCTTTATAGAAGATTATATAGCAAGTGGAAAAGAATGGGATAGTAGATAGAGCCTGTCTTCCGATAGAGCACAGGTATGGGCCAAGCAACACAAGTATAGATGATAAAATCTGTGTAAGCAGACGAAACCTGTAAGTGAAGGCAGGTAAAGAGGATAATGGATAAAATTATGTCCCACCCATAAGGTGAATCTTTAAAATAGGTTTTCATGACCAGACCGCGAAAAATCAGTTCCTCCCATATCACAATAAAGACCATACCAAACATCTTTGCAAAAATAAGGGCTGAACTCATGGACTGTATCTGTTCTCTTGCTTGCAGGTTTTGAATGTGATTGACTGGCGTTGGCAAATTTTGAGATAAAAAATGACCAACCCACACGCTACAACCAAGCAAAATAGCAAAAAGAATGATATTTTGTAGTGATATGGGAAAAGTTGAAAAACTCTGTTTTTCACCACTATTTACCAAATAATAAACCAGGAGTCCAATGATTAGGATAAAGAGAACATAGCTGATGACAAGACCCGTCCAGCTATTCTGTAGCTGAAGTTTTTGTTGTAGCAATGAATGACCATAAAACAATAACACGGTCACCAAATAAAGTACAATAGGCATGACAAACCGTACCCTTGGAAATTTTTGGAATAAAATGTGAAACATATGATTCTCCCTATAAAAAGACAGGATTATGAAAAGTGGAGTTTCAGAATAAATATAATATTTTCAATCCATCGACTCCAAAACTCCCAACTAGAATAGACATTCCAAACGATATGGAATAAATTGCCATAATAAACTGAATTTGTATAACGATAGAGTAAGCCATAAATGATACCGCGAATACAGTACAATAAAAAAGCAGGGGATAAAAGATACCGCAAATGAAATGTCCAATCGCAAATATTATAGATGAAATCAAAACATCAAAATAGAAGGGTGAATCTTTAAAGTAGGTCTGTTGTATCACACCTCTACAAATAATTTCTTCAAAAATCGGAACTAAAATCGTCATTTCAAACTACAAAATGAATCCCCATAAATTGCTATTAGATAGTGCTGCACGCATTAGCTCGTGAAATCCTTGATTTTCTATGACCTTGGATTGGACTAAAGAAGGCGCAAACAAAATGACTGAAGCAAATAATAAGAAAAATCCAATAAATACCTTCTTGAATTTTATTGTGGCACACCAATGATTATACTATATCACAAATCGCCACTCTATATTCTGCAAATCCTAAACGGTCATCGAAAGGTCCTGAATGGGAGGAATTTTTTTCACCCCTAAAAAGACACCAGCCCAAACTGATGTCTTAAAAATTATTTCGTAGCACTTTTTCTGAGGTTAACCAACAGTAAGAGAAAAAATATTGAAAACCCAATAACATTTAAAAATAAAGACAGTGGATTTAAATCTCTGGAAAAATTGTAGATTGCCATGGCAAGAAAAACTGATGATATCAGCAGGGATGCTATCCTTTTTTTCTTCATTGAACGAATCACCTCTTTTATCTTCTTATCTCTTAATTGGAGTAAATGCAATCACAAAATGCCCCAAAAAGGCCTTCCTATGCTAAAATCTATCTTCCATCCATCCTTAAAATTATGTGTAAAAGAAACTTCTCACTACGATGATTGTATTGTGTCCAATGTGGCATAAGATGGGAACCCATAATGTTTTGCTGTACTTATATGAGGTCCCATAAATAAATCCTGAAAGGGCATAGTAAATAAAAGACAGTGCATCATTAGGAACATGCAACAATGAAAAGAAAGACGAGGTTAGAAAAATTCCTAGCCAAGAATTTCGAAAACCACCTTTTTGTACAAATCCCCGTAAAAATAGCTCTTCCTCTATGGGACTGATTACTGACACCGATAACATTAAGGAGAGACTATATCCATGCGAAATATTCTCAGCAAAGCTGGCGGATGAATCTGACTGGATCTGTAAAAATTGGATGCCAGTATAGTAAAATAATTGCGAAATAAGAAAGGTAACCAAAAACTGTCCGATAATCTTTTTGGTTGGTATTTCCAATTCTTCCAAGTTTGTCTTTCGGGCATAGCGAAAACTATACCACAAATATAGCGTGGCCATACTGATTAATAGGATTTCGTTTTTAAAATAATCTCCACCGTTAATCATATAACGGAGTATCCCAAAACTGATTGGTAACAATAGACCTAAAACAATATATTTTATCCTTTCCACACAATCATCCTTTCACATTTCCTCAGGTCATCCTGCTAACATTGGGGCAATACTTTTCCTGGATAAGCTGGAGTATATTGGTCACAGGTCATAGGTTTACCCGGTCTGCCAGATTTCATTGATTTTTCAAATAAGTACCACCATGTTTGCGGGTGGAATACAGAGTGATACCCTTCCCCACCACAGATAAATGCCAAGTTATTTTCCTCTATCATTTGAAAATTGTTCATATTTTCCTCCTCAACTAACGACATGGTAAAACGGGAGCTGGATAAGCTGGACCGTAATTGTAACAAAAAGGCTGTTTCCCCGGTTTTCCAGGTTGCTGATGTGCCAACCATCTTCCAATTCCTTCCCCAAACTTGAACCAGTTAACGAAATCTCCCGCAGAAGGTCCCGAACCATTGATTTGCTCTAGCTTGCTTTCAGGTATATCTTTTCCAACAAAATTGTTCATATATTGTATTCTCCTTTCCGTATGACTAAATTTTAATGCAATACCAGTGTCTACCTTTATCCATTTTGCATTTTTCATCCGTATATCCAGCAACAACACCATATAGAATGATACCACCCATGATTACTCCAACTCCTCCTCCCTCAACACTGGCTAACCTGTCAGCGTCGAGAACTTCAAAACGCACCATCATTTCTGTATTCATATTGAATACCTCCTTGAGTTTTTATTTTTCTTGTTACGACTTTGACACTGTTAGTATAACAAAATAGAAGCGTTATTAATCTCCATTTCCTAAACTGTCATCGAAACGTCCTGAATGGTGAATTTGTTAGACGTTTCACAATTCTTCTTTTGTTAACAGCCTCTTAATAACATATATTCTGAGAACCCAAAATATTAAAATATACATAGTCCCTACAACCAAAGTAATAAATGATAGCATCGGTAGCATAAAATAGAATATAGAAACTAGTAAAAAGGTCAGTTGTAAAACGAGAAATATAGTACGGCTAGAACTCATAAACAAAATAAACGGTGTCAAGAAATTCAGAACTTTTGATTTTGGAAATAGTAAATTATACATAATACACACCTGTAAAAAAATAACAGCATCCATCCTAAGGAAGATGGATGCATTTTTTGTCCCTCTAGTTTTATTCCATGTTCTAACGTGGCCATATAATAGCCGCTGCCGCACCACCTGCCGCACAAAGCGCATATATCTGAGGAGTTGGGAAAGGGACTGCTTGTAAACATAAAGCTACTCCATTTACAGCTCCATTAACTCCAGATAAAAACATATTTGCTTCTTTTTTACCACCACCTTGAATGGTAGTTAGAGTTTCATCTGATAAGATTAACATATTTGTTACTGATTGTTCCATTTTTCTTTCTCACTTTCTTTTTAAATTAATATTACTAATACATAAAACATAACCCATTGAGTTAAATAAAATTAAAATATGACTGTACATTAGTAATAACCATGGCTCAATTCCAAGATAGATTCTGATGATTAAATAAGAAATTAAAACAATTTGAAACCACTTAGTGCGAGTTAAAAATTCTTTCAATCGATTTAAAACCTGTGATGAAGTATACTTTGTAGCTAAGCTCTTATTTGTCACCAAAAATACTGCTAGTTCAAATAAACTACTGTAGAGAATTAACATTAATATTTTAGAGCATGGTATGTGTAGACTTAAGCCTACAATACCATTCAGCACACTATTTACTAACACTGGAATGAAAATTTTATATTTCATAGGAAGCCTACTCTCACACTCACAAAAAGTTTAGTGGGATCTAATAATTGCCCATGTTCCTGTACAATACTGTGCTCCTAAAATTGCACCGCCGATAGTCCCAACTACTGGAAAGACACTACCAATAGCAGCACCAGCTGCAGTACAAACTCCTAATGCTTGAAAGAATTCCCCAGCACCTACTTTTCCTCCCTCAACACTGGCTAATCTGTCAGCGTCGAGAACTTCAAAACGCTCCATCATCTCTGTATTCATATTGAATACCTCCTTGAATTTTTTATTTTGTCTTGCTGCAACTTTGACACTGTTAGTATAACAAAATGGAAGCGTTTTTAATCTTCATTTCCTAAACTGTCATTGAGACGTCCTGAACGGTAAATGTTTACCGTTTAAGACTGAAAAATGACTGTTCAGGAATCTTTTTTGCTTTTTTTGTTTTTTGCTTTTTTACCGTTCAGGACGTTTCAGCAACCGTTTAAGATTTTGACGGTCTTTTCTTTTATAAGTTGGTATCATCATACTGTTCTGAAATGTGAAAGGATCTTCTAATATGATGTCGTTTAAAAAATCATTTGTTCCCCAGATAGATGCCAGGGACTGTGGAGTTGCGGCTCTAGCTTCCATCGCTAAGTGGTATGGGTCGGATTATTCCCTTGCCCATCTGAGGGAGTTGGCAAAAACCAATAAAGAAGGGACAACTGCCCTGGGAATTGTCAAGGCAGCGCAGGAAATTGGTTTGGAAACAAGAGCTGTTCAGGCAGATATGTCCCTCTTTGAGATGAAAGAAGTAGCCTATCCCTTCATCGTTCATGTTAATAAGGAGGGTAAACTCCAACATTATTATGTGGTCTATCGGTCCAAAAAGGATAGCCTCATCATTGGTGATCCGGACCCTGCTGTTAAAATCACCAAAATGACAAAAGAGCGTTTTCGTTCAGAGTGGACTGGGGTTGCCATCTTTCTGGCTCCTGAGCCAAGCTACAAGCCACACAAAGATAAAAAGAATGGTTTATTAGACCTTCTCCCTTTGATTTTTAAACAGCGCTCCCTCATTTTCTATATTGTTTCAGCTAGTCTTCTGGTCACTCTCATCAACATTGTCGGCTCCTATTATCTCCAGGGAATCTTAGATGAGTATATTCCAAACCAGATGAGATCAACACTCGGCATCATCTCGATTGGGCTGATTGTGACCTACATTCTTCAGCAGATGATGAGTTTCTCACGGGATTATCTCTTGACTGTCCTGAGTCAGAGGTTGAGTATTGATGTTATTTTGTCCTATATTCGGCATATCTTTGAACTGCCTATGTCCTTTTTTGCGACAAGGCGGACTGGTGAAGTTATTTCTCGCTTTACTGATGCCAATTCCATCATTGATGCCTTAGCCTCTACCATTCTCTCCCTCTTTCTGGATGTTTCTATCCTGATGATTGTAGGCAGCGTCCTCTTGGTTCAAAATTCCAATCTCTTTCTCCTATCATTGATTTCTATTCCTGTCTATATCGTTATTATCTTAGCCTTTATGAGACCTTTTGAGCGGATGAATCATGATGTTATGCAAAGTAATGCGATGGTCAGCTCTGCCATTATTGAGGATATCAATGGGATTGAAACCATTAAATCACTCACCAGTGAAGAAAATCGGTATCAAAAGATTGATAGTGAATTTGTCGATTATCTGGACAAATCCTTCACACTCAGCAAGTATTCCATTCTCCAGGGAGTACTCAAACAGGGCGCCCAACTCATTCTCAATGTCAGCATCCTATGGTTTGGGGCTCAACTGGTCATGTCGGGAAAGATTTCAGTCGGACAATTGATTACTTTCAATACTCTATTATCCTACTTTACTACTCCTCTGGAAAATATCATTAACTTACAGACAAAGCTCCAGTCAGCAAAGGTCTCCAATAAGCGCCTCAACGAAGTGTACTTGGTTGAATCAGAGTTTCAAAAACAGCAAGTCTTGACAGATGTCCACTTGCTCGAAGGTGATATCCGATTAGAGGACCTTTCCTATAAATATGGTTTTGGCCGAGATACTCTTTCAGATATTCATCTGACCATTCAGAAAGGTGATAAAGTTAGCTTGGTTGGAATCAGTGGTTCAGGAAAGACAACCTTAGCCAAGATGCTGGTTCATTTCTTCGAGCCCTATAAGGGGCGTATCACCATCAACCATCAGGATATCAAAATGATTGATAAGAAGGCACTCCGCAACTATGTCAATTATCTCCCCCAACAGGCCTACATTTTTAGCGGTTCTATTTTGGAAAACCTGACCCTGGGAGTCCACCAACAAATCAGCCAGGAAGATATCTTAAGAGCCTGTGAGATTGCTGAAATCCGAAAGGACATTGAAGAGATGCCCCTGGGTTTTCAAACAGAACTCTCTGATGGTTCAGGATTGTCAGGAGGCCAAAAGCAGCGAATCGCCTTGGCTAGAGCCCTGTTGACAAAGGCTCCTGTACTCATTTTAGATGAAGCAACCAGTGGACTAGATATCCTGACAGAGAAAAAAGTGATTGACAACCTTTTAGCCATGACAGATAAAACGATTATCTTTGTTGCTCATTGCCTCAGTATTTCTGAGCGGACCGATCGTATCATCGTCCTTGATCAGGGAAAAATCGTTGAAACTGGCTCCCATCAAGAATTGATGGCAAAGGGTGGCTTCTATCAGCATCTATTCAGCAAGTAAGGAGTTTTTCATGAATCCTAATCTTTTTAAAAGCGCCGAGTTCTATCGAAGACGCTATCACAACTTTGCCACACTGCTTATCCTACCACTCATCCTACTCATTCTCTTTTTGGTTATCTTTTCGCTGATTGCCCAAAAAGAGGTAACTGTCATTGCGCAAGGTGAGGTAACCCCTACTAGTATCATTGCTTCTATCCAATCAACTAGCAACAATACCATCATCAGCAACCAACTGGTAAACAACCAAGAGGTTCAGAAAGGGGAGGTTCTTGTCCAATATTTGGAAACCATGGAAGATTCTCAAAAAAAGGCTTTAGAAACTCAACTTGCAACACTGACTCGCCAACTGGCAGAATTAGAAATACTGCAATCTAGTCTAAAACAAGATACCAATCTATTTTCTGAAAATGATGAGTTTGGTTATAGCAATACTTTCCAACAATTTATCTCTCAATCCCAAGAAATAGAACAAAATATCGCCAAATCGAATACAGAAGTCAGCAATCAGGCTGCTCTTGCAGATAATACAATTGCAGCGATTGATGAGCAAATCAATCGTATCCACCAGGAGATTAGAGAGTATGAGGAGCTACAACAAGCGATGATTCATCGCTCTACCAGCCTTCCCTCTAATAACCCTCATCAGGCAAACCTCAACACCTATCTCCTACAAACGCAGCAAGAACAAGATGAATCCATACTTCAACAATATCTCACACAAATTGACCAGAATATTTCTGGACTAGAATCAACTATTTCCAACCTTCAAATTCAGCGGGCTGGTACAGGTAGTATTTCTACTTACGATACTAGTTTGACAACCAAAATTGAAACACTACGCAGTCAATTTCTACAAACAGCAGCCCAGCAGAAAGTGACGATTGAGCAACAAATGACTGATCTTTCAGCCCAGATTGAACAGGCATCTGTTCAATTAGATAGTAACACCATCACAGCTCCCGAATCTGGAATCCTTCACCTCAATCCTGAATTTGAAGGGAAAAACCTGATTCCAAGCGGCAGTGAAATAGCTCAAATTTTCCCTAATATTCACGAAAGTAAGGAGATACTCATCACCTACTATGTCGCTTCGGAATATGTTTCACTCCTCAAGAAAAAACAGACAGTCCGCCTCAATCTTGAAAAAGTGGGGAATCAACCGATTACGATTGTAGGAAAAATCAATACCATCGCCCAGACCGGCACAAAAACTGAACAAGGAAATCTTTTTAAAATCACAGCCCTGGCTACTCTCTCATCTAAGGATAGCTCCCTCATTCAGTACGGACTGCAGGGACGGGTTACCAGCGTTATCGCTAAGAAAACCTACTTTGATTACTACAAAGATAAGCTCTTGAACCTATCTGATGAACCGTTTAAGACGCTACAATGACCATTCAGGACTGAACAGGAAAATTTGGCACCAAATGATTTAAAATAAAATAAAATAAAAGAAAAGAAAAGAAAAAAGGAGGTCCCGAGATGGACAAAGAAAATTCAGTCAAGCATTTTACAGAACTCAGTGAAGTGGAATTGGATAAAGTAGTGGGAGGCGACTGGTGGTCAGATTTTATCAAAAAATTTCCCACACAGAATCCAAAGAAACTAGCTATATCAACGCAGCCTAAAATTGGATAAGTAAAAAACTCAGAGCATGGAAAATCAATTCCAACTCTGAGTTTTTTACTGCTGAATCTCTAATAGTTGAGTAAAGGTATGATGCTGACTGGTTGTTTTGAGTGAAGCATTTGGATATCGCTTCAAAATCTCCATTACATTGTAGAGTCCCATCCCCCGATTTTCTCCCTTTGAACTAGTCTCAAAGTCAAAGATATTCGAAATAGCAACTGATTCTTGAGGGATTGCATTTTCAATTACAAACAACTGCTTTTCCCCTGTATGAAGGTAGGCCATGCGGATAGCAGGATTTTCTGCCTCTCGACTTGCTTCTATGGCATTGTCACAGAAGATTGAAACGATGGTTATAAAATCAACCAATTCCATCCCTTTGGGATCAATCTCATTTGGAATCTCTAAACTAACAGAAATATTCTGTTCACTGGCCTCGATAAATTTGGCTGCCAAGATACTTTTCAAAGCGGAGTTTTTGACATTAACAAGACGACCAACATCATAATTATTGTTCCGCAATTGTTTATTGGAATCCTTTAAAACTGATTCATAGACTTCCTTGATTTGAGGAAGATTTTCCTCCTCAATCCCCCATTTCAGAGTGGTAAGGAGATTGCTGTAATCATGGCGAAAGCCCCTCACCTCCATATATAGTTCCTCAATATGTCTGCTATATTTTTCCATCCCTTCTAGTTGGAGTTTTTGCCGAAAGTTCAAGGTTGCTTGAAGTCTGTCTCTTAGATACCTATCTAAGCGATTTACAACACCCATAAATAATATAAAATAGATAAAAACTACAAGTTCTCGATAGGGCAATGTGTCTATTTGTCTCTCGAATTCTAAGTAAGTCAATATTTGTATCACGACATAATAAGCACCCATCAGCCAGTTTGTTAGGTAAAGAATTTTTTTATCCCTAGAATCTATGTCTCTACTTCTTAGCTGGACAAAATCATACTGAAGCCATTTGATAAATGACAAAGCAAGAAAAATCGCTATTAGATCTGTGATATTTGACCATAAAAAAGATTCCTGCATGAGTCTGTCCAAATTTAAAAGCGGGAGAATAAAGAAATTCATAGATCGGTAAAAAAGGTTCCAAAGAGTTACCGGAAACAAACCATAAAAAATAAGTAGTGTATTAGAGAGAGGCCTTAAAAACAAAAAAGATAGAATAATAAAGTAAATTGGAAAACTAAAATAGCTGAAAAAATCCTGACCGGTAAAACTGATTAAAGTTGCGAAAAAAGCTGCAAGTGGAACATTGACGAGGAGCGCATAAAGAATTTCTATCAAAGACAGTTTCCGCTGATTTACTTTAGAAAATAAATACAAAGTTAAAGAGATTGAGATAATGAAATCCAAAATTTGAATTGCTATAGTCATTTCAAATCCCCCATCAATGTAATTTATCCAAGGCATCAGATACCGCTTCTACCTTGTTTCGTGCTACAAAACAACTCAAACCATTTGGGAAATAAACCACCTTCTCCTTTTTATCAAATTTGGTAACGTTGGCAGGATTAATAAGAAAGGAACGATGACAATGCAGCATCCTTTTTTCTTTTTCGGCAATTTCAGATAGATTGGCCGTAAATTCCGTCCTACCTCCCATTGAGTACAAAATTACCCGATGTGCTCGCGGTGATGTTTCAATAAAGTAGACTTCATTAAAGGGCAATTGTAATTTTGTATATTTTGTTTGACAAAAGAAGGAATCCTCAGAAATTGACTTTTTAATCTGTTCATTGGCATAGAGAAGGGCTGTTTCAATCTGTTTTTCAAATTTTTCTGGAGAAATTTCTTTTTCAATATAGTCCAAGGCAGAGACTTGATACCGAAATGAAAGGGGCATAAATTCTGAATGAGTGGTCACAAAAACAATGGTGGCATAGGGATTCATCTTCCTAATTTCCCTGGCGACCTCAAGTCCTTTTAATTCATCACTCTTAATTTCAATATCCAAAAAGAAGAGCTGATGAGTTCCCTTTGCTTCTGCCGCAGCAAGGAGCTGATGGGGCTTGCCAAATACTTGAAAGCTTGTCGGCTCAATCCCGTGTTTGGCCAAAAGCTCTGTAATGACTGTCTCCATTCGAGTTTGCTGGATAAAATCATCTTCTAATACAAAAATATTCATTTCATTCAATTCCTTTAGCTAACCAAGTTTGTAACAGGTGCTGCTGTCGACGCCTCGAAAAGGGAACCTTGTACACTTCCTGTTGACCGAGAACGACAAGCCTCTCTTTTAAGTGAATTTCTTTGATATGGGAGGGATTCACCAAACAATTTCGATGGCATCTGACCAGGTCATTTGGGTAGGCAACTTCCAAACTTGCTATTTTCTCCAAAAAGTCATAACTCTCTTCTTTAGTAAAAACTTGTAGATGATGGGCTTTGTCAGGATGAGACCGGATAAAGTAAATATCAGATAAGTTTAACTTTATGATATCCTGCTTAGTTTTGAAAACAATGATGGACATAATCTACCTCCATAATTAGAGAATATCACAGATTCCCCTGGATAGGAGTTGACTATCCTGATTGGTCATCCAACCGTCCTGAACGGTTTGCTTTTTCCCATTTAAGACATTACAATGACCGTTCAGGATTTATAATCCACCATTGGCTGCAAATTTGATACACTAAATGCAACTGAAAGGAGGTCACAATGATTGAAATTTTTCCAATATCCATCTTTAGCTTATTCATTGCCCTATTGACAAAAATCTTTTTTCTAGGAAAGAAACTAGGGTACAGGGTGAAAATGACCTTTCATTATCACCATTTCAAATCCCATATTCCTACCACTTATTTTATCATAAAAACCAAGCGACTTACCGATGAAAAAATGCATTTTTATTTAAAGGACATCCGAGAGCAGTCCGAATTAGCCAATATCATTATTATCGGCAGCGACATTAACTATGAAAGTCTCTTTAAAAACTATTACCGAGTCTTTGGGGTCATTGATACCAGCGAAGACAAATCCTGGAAATCCATCAAAAAGCAACTGGATGCCTACCTGCATACCCTATATGTTCGCAGACGCTATTAATTTTTTGAAAAAAAAAAAAAGACCGAAATCGGTCCTTATCTCTTCCTTGCCAACATGGTTGCAAAGCGCATCCGCAGGCGGTTGCCATGCTGATCCAGCTTGTGGAGTTCGCCAAAGTCTTCGCTGTACTTGATGAGCTCCCAGTCCTTGTAGTACCGTTTAAGCTCCCCTTCTGCGAAGGTAAAGTTGAAATTCATGGGGCAGGGAGCATCTGCGGTATCCATGGCTGCCACAATCAGGTTGTAACCACCAGGCTTGGTCCTCTCCTGCATGTTGTGGATCACAGCTGGCACTCGGTCTTTTTGCAAAAACATAAAGACCACTGTCGAGATGATCCAGTCATAGTCCTGAATCAGACTGGCTGAGTTGATATCATAGGTCCCAACTTGCAGGTCCAAATCCTCAGCCTCCATGACCTCTTGCAAGATATCTAAGCTCGCCTGGTTGTAATCAACCGCCGTTACATCAAAACCTTTTCGGGCCAGGTAAAGGGCATTGCGGCCTCGGCCGCAGCCCAAATCCAGGACCTTGCAGGGCTGGGTGATGGTTTCTAGAGCCTCGATGACTTCCGAATGGGTCCTGGTATAGCCATATTTTTTGGTCAAATAATCCTCTTCTGTGCAGAAAAATTCCAGGAAAAATTCCGTATCCTCTGTCAGCAGGGTCACCCGATGCCAGGCCTGGGGTTCGACCATGGGGATATCTGATTGGGCATCATAGACTGTCACAGAGGTGATTTCATTGTCATCTGAAATAGCTTCAAATTGTAGCTGGCCCTTGAGAACCTTGATTTTTGCCCAGGTTCCCACCTTTGTATTGTGCTTATGGGTGATTTCAGTCGGGACCGTTTCCCGATTCCAAACAGGCATGCGTTTGTAGGGTCTTAGTGCCATGTCTTCTCCTAACGACTATTAATAGCCTTTATGGTCCGTTTGAGATCCCGATCCTGCTCGCGGCGTTTGATGGACTCCCGCTTGTCGTAGTCGTGTTTCCCCTTGGCCAGGCCAATCAGGACCTTGGCAAAGCCGTCCTTGATGTAGACCTTGAGAGGGACCAGGGTCATCCCGGTGCCCTTGACTTCTCCCTCCAACTTGGCGATTTGCTTCTTGTGGAGGAGGAGCTTTCGGGTCCTGGTTGGGTCCTGGTTCCAGATATTGCCTTCCTCGTAGGGGGCGATATGGACATTGACCAGCCAGGCTTCTCCCTTTTTAATCTGGGCATACCCATCCTTGAGGTTGATTCTGGCGGCGCGGACAGACTTGATTTCCGTTCCCGTCAGGACCAGGCCAGCCTCGATGGTATCGACAATGGTGTAATCATGATGGGCCTTTTTATTTTGCGCGACGACTTTTCCTTCGCCCTTGACCATGCTTTCCTCCTTTTTTGGCTACTTCCTTGTAAAATTTCTTATTCTTGGCAGACTTGCCTGCTGAAGCCTTCTTGTCATTTTTCCGTCCCAAACCAGCCTTCTTGCTGTCAGCTGTTTTTTGACTCTTGCGGAAGGTTTCTTTTTTCTCTCTCTTTTGCCCTTTTTCAACAATATCTAAATCGGATGCAACGTGGGCAAAGTCGATTTCTCCAGTCAATTTGTCGGCCCGTGTCAGTTGGATGCGAATGGGTTGACCGACCCGGAAGACGAGACCAGACTTCTCCCCATGCAGACTGAGGGTCCGTTCATTGTAGTGGAAAAATTCTGGCAGGTTGGTAATATGAATCAGGCCCTCCACCGTATTGGGCAGCTCCACAAAGAGTCCAAATTTGACCACGCTTGAGATGACGCCGTCGAACTCCTGACCAACAAATTCCTGCATAAACTCGGCTTTTTTCATGGCCTCGACCTCGCGCTCGGCCTCAATGGCTCTCCGCTCCAAGCTAGAAGTCTGCTTGGCAATCTCGGGAATGATCTGGTCAAAATGAGCGATTTTTTCATCGCTTAGCTGGCCATACTCCCGTACCATACGGTGGACCAGGAGATCAGGGTAGCGGCGGATGGGGCTGGTAAAGTGGGTATAGAAGTCCGCACCCAGTCCATAGTGGCCCTGGTTGTGCTCAGAGTACCTGGCCTGCTGCATGGAGCGCAGGAGCATCATGCTGAGGACATCCGCATAGGGTTCATCCTTGATCCGCTCCATCAGATCTTGCAGGGCCTGCTGGCTGATGGAATTGGCGGTCCCATAAATGGCCAGACCAAAACTGCTAGCATAATCGATGAACTTCTGCAATTTCTCAGCCTTGGGCTCCTCATGAATCCTGTAGATGAAGGGCAGCTCCAGCTTGGCAAAGTGCTCGGCCACACATTCATTGGCCGCCAGCATGAAGGACTCAATCATCCGCTCGGCAATACCCCGATGGCGCAGGACAATATCAACAGGCAGGCCTTCCTTATTGACCAAGATTTTAGCCTCGCTGGTATCAAAATTGAGGGCGCCGCGGCGAATCCGCATGGCTTCCAGAGTATGATGGAGCTTGGCCATCAGCTCAATGCTGGGCATAATTGCCTTATAGGCTGCCATCTTTTCTGCATCGCCAGCCAGCATGTCATTGACATCTGAATAGGTCATGCGAAAGCTGGTCTTGATGACGGTCTGACCAATCCAGGACTGGACCACTCGCCCTTTTTGATCAATCTCCATAATGGCGGACTGGGTCAGGCGGTCCACCTGGGGATTCAGAGAACAGATGCCGTTGGAGAGACGCTCTGGCAGCATGGGCACCACGCGGTCGGTCACATAGACGGAAGTCCCCCGACTGAGGGCTTCTCGGTCTAAGGCCGACCCTTCAGTCACATAGTAGGAGACATCGGCGATATGGACACCCAATTCTAGGTGGCCATTTTTCAGCTGCTTGATATGGACGGCATCATCCAGGTCCTTGGCATCTGCTCCATCGATGGTGAAGGTGATTTCCTGGCGTAGGTCCAGCCGGCCTGCCATATCGGCCTCAGATGGGGCATCTGGCACTTGGCTGGCTTCTGCTAGGACAGCCTCTGGAAAGGCTGAGACAATGTCCATGGACTCCAGGATTTCCAGCACATCGATGCCTGCATCATCCTTATGACCCACAACTTCCCGCAGACTGGCTACAAAATAATCATGCTTCTTGCTGGGGTATTTTTCAATATCCACCTTGATAATCTCTGTTCCATCCAGAAGGATTGGAGATTTTTTGACATAAATCCGCTGGCTGATTTTCTGGTTTTTGGACTTGATGTAGCCAGCGTACTTGGGCTTTTCCTCATCCAAAATGAGGAGGCCGACAGCCGAAGTCAGGGCATGTTTCAAGATGTCGATGACCTTGGCTTCTGCCGCTGTTCCTTTCATGCGGTCAGCCACCTTTTTGATGATGACCTCGACAGTATCACCCTCGATGGCATGGTTGACATCGTTTCGGCCGACAAAGAGATCATCCTCTTCTTCATCCACGGTTACAAAACCAAAGCCATTTTTATGGGCCCTGAAAATCCCCGTCACTGTTGGGGCTTTTTTTTCTTTTTTAGGGGGCAGGCCAACCCTGCCGTCCCTTGTAAAGACCAGTTCACGCTTGCTTTCCATCTTGGAAATCAACTTAATCAGTTCTGTAAAGTTTTTGGCCTTGAGAACCCCTAGCTGATCTGCCAGCTGGTCCACAGGTAGGGGACCGCTGCTTTCTAATAATGCTTTAATATCGTTTTTCATCTTTTCCTTTACTATAAAAAAGAGCCAAGAACAAGTCCCAGCCCACTGTTTTAACTACTTGAAATGACAACCAAGGCCAGTGCGATGACGAGCCAAATGAAGACCAGGATTGCAGTCAATCGTTGCATCACAGCCTCGAATCCACGCGCCTTGGTCCGCTCGAACAAGGCTCCTGAGCCTGCCGCATCAAAGACGTTGCTGGATTGGTTTTTTGCTGGCTGCATGAAGATGACAGCAACAATAATAACAGATAAAACTAAAAGAGTGGTTAATAGAACTTGATACATTTTTCTTTCACTTTCTTTGATAACTCATAACAGTATACCACAAATCTTATTTTGTTTCAATATGAAGGGTTACTTTTCTTTCCTTTGGGCAATATTTCAGGACCTCAATCTTCTGGGGATGGGTCTTACTGTTCTTGCTGGTCAGGTAATTCTTACTGCCACACTGGGAACATTGCAGGTTGATTTTAACTCTCACACGATTTCCTTAACTTTCACATAATTTCTAAATATCATGAGGGACCAGATCAGATTGATCAAGACCAGGCCAGCCGTCATGTAAAATACCCATGGGTAGCCCAGATAGGCAGCCACGCTGGAGCCAAAGATTGGCCCTAAGACACTTCCCATATAGGTAAAGGTCTGGTTATAGGCAAAAATCCGAGCAAGGCCCTCCTTGGGTGCCATCTTGGTCAAGAGAGAGTTGACCGATGGCAACAAGGCCCCAGTCCCAAAGCCGTAGAGGAAGCGAATCAGCCCCAACTGAAGAGGGGTCTGGGCATAGGCCGATAACCAATACATGATAAAACTGTAAAATAGGGCTGCCAGAAGGAGCCTGTGGTTGCCAATCCGGTCACCGATTTTCCCAAGAAAACCAGAGCTCAGAATGGAGGATATGCCCATAGCCGAGGTGATGAGACCTGCTACAAACATCAGGTTCTGACCCTGTCCCAAATGGCGGATATAGAGAGCCATGATGGGGATGATGGACTGGGCAGCCATCTGGATAATCATACTGGTCACAAAAAGCCCCAGCAAGATTTTCCGATCTTTCACCCGACTCAAGACCGCTTTCATGGGCAGGGTCTGACCAGCCTCAAGCGGGGTAAAGTCTTCCTTGACCAAAAAGATGGTCAAGATGGTCAAGACCGATAAGAGACCACCAACGATGAGAAAGACGGTCCGCATCCCAAAACGATCTGCCAACAGTCCGCCCAAGAGGGGTCCCATGAGATTACCAGCCACCAAACCGGTAGATAGGGTTCCGAGGGCATAACCAGCCCGATGACGAGGAACTTGACTGGCCATCAAGGCCGTCGAATTGGGAATATAGCCCGCAAATATCCCTGTCAGCAACCGCAACACCAAGAGCCAAAAAACATTGGGGACAAAGGCCAGGCCACCCATGGTAAAGAGCATACAGGTCGAAGCCCGTACCATCATGGGTTTATTGCCATAGCGATCGGCCAGAGAACCCCAGATGGGCGACATGATGGTCGAGGCAAGGGCCGTCACAGACACAGCCAGACCGGCATAAAATTCAATGTCACTTCCCCTTGCTCCCAGCTCCTCCACATAAAGGGACATAAAGGGCATGACCAGGGAAAAGCTGGCCCCAGTCAAAAAGTTACCCACCCAGGTAACTCGTAAGTTCTGCTTCCAATCTATTTGACTTATGATACAATCATCTTCTTTCCTACTATCTGTCATTAGTATAACACAAAAAGAAGAGAAAAACGGTCATTTTCTCCTCTTCTTATAGATTTTTCAAGGCTTGACGTACCTGTTGTTGCAAATCTTCTAGGCTGCCATTGTTATCTAAAATCAATGTCGCATGTTTTTTCTTTTCTAGCAAGGGCATCTGCGTAGCAATCCGTTGCTGGGCCTGAGTCTGATTATAGCCATTTCGCTCCATAAGTCGCTGGACTTGCTTGTCCTCATCCACATAAACCAGCCAGATGGCATCAAACCAGTCCAGATAATCCAACTCTATCAGGAGCGGAATATCCATAAAAAAAATGTCTTCAGACTGAGCCAGGCAGTCCCGCTCCTGGGCCAGGGCCTGGCGGATGATGTCATTTTGCAGCTGGGCTGATCTGGCCTGATGTTCAGGACTGGAGAAAATCAACTGGGAAAGCTTGGGCCTGTCTAGCTGACCATCTGCTCTCAAGATTTCTGGGCCCAACCAATCCAGCAGGGCCTGATAGAGTTGGCCCCCCTTGGCCTGCAAGTCATGGACCACCGCATCCGCATCAATGACCTGATAGCCTGCCTGGCGGATTTCCTCAACAACCGTCGATTTGCCTGAGGCAATGCCCCCTGTTATTCCGATTATTTTTGTCATCTCTTTTGACACTTGGGGCAAAAATGACTGCCCCGTCCTCCTACTTGAATCTTTTGAATGGCCGTGCCACAGCGTGGGCAGGCTTGACCGGTCTGACCATAGACCTGCAAGTAGTCCTGCATGGTCCCATCCAGACCCAAGGCATTGCGATAGGTCCGAATGGTGGAGCCACCCTTTTCGATACCCAGCTGCAAGATCCGTATGGTCTCCGCATGCAGCCGCTTGATTTCGGCCTTCTTCAGCTGAGCGGCTAGGCGTTCGGGATGGACCTTGGCGGCCCAAAGCACCTCATCCACATAGATATTGCCCAGACCAGCCACCAATTTTTGCTCCAGGAGCAGGGGTTTGATGGCTTTCTTAGAAGCTAGGACTGCCCGCTCAAAAGGGGCTAATTTGAAATCCTGGCTGGTCGGTTCTGGGCCGATTTTTTTGGAGATAAAATAGGCTGCTTCTTGAGATTTGGCCACCAGCTCAAAGGTGCCAAACTTGCGCACATCCTGATAAACCAGGGTCGCCCCATTATCCAGTCCAAAGAAGAAATGAAAATGCTTATTGGCTGGCACGTCCTCTAAGAAGAGCAGGTACTTGCCCTCCATCCGCAGATGCGAAATCAGGATTTGCTGGCCCAAATCAAAAATCAGGTATTTGCCCCGACGGCGGACTGCCTCAATGCTTTGCCCCATCAGATCCAAGGAAAAGGTCTCCCTACGGGTCCTGATCATCTTTGGCACCCGCACATCCACGGACACAATCCGTCTGCCCAGGACCAAGCGCTCCAAGCCCCGCCGAACCGTCTCCACCTCAGGTAATTCTGGCATATTTCCGATACTAAGCCCTTTTGCGCCGCAAAGACAAGGACGGTAATAAATTACCTGGGACGAAGTGGTCTTTTTCACAGAGTCCCTCCTTGAAGACACTAGGGCTTACCTTTCTGTTTTCTAGTCTTTGACATATTCTAAAAGATCCGCTGGCTGGCAATCCAATATCTCACAGATGGCCATCAGGGTCGAAAAACGAAGCCCCTTGGCCTTGCCGGTCTTGAGAATGGAAAGATTGGCCTGGGTAATGCCAATCATTTCAGCCAGTTCCCTGGAGGTCATACCTCTTTCTTCCAGAACCTTATCCAAATGCACCTTAATCGCTCCCATCAGACAATCCCGTCCACTTCTTCCTGCACCCTTTTACCATTTTTAATGACAACAATCAAGATCAGCAGAAGCAAGAGAATTAGATAGGCACCTATATAAGGCAACACGTACTGGTCCACCACAGTGAGCCAATCCTGATGAGGTTTTTTATCATAGAAAAAATCTTGCAGCAGACTGGACAGAACAACCAGACCTGTCAGGATAAAGAGAGACAGGCTGAGCTTGTAGCTCTCATTGGTAAAAGCCTTTTTATCCACTAGCCTCAGGACCAGGCCTTTGGAAAGGCAGATGATGACAAAGGGCAAAATTCCTACCCAGAAAAACTCAAAGCTCCAAAAACCTAGCTCATAGAGCGTCATCCCAGAACCCTGCCAGTCTAGGGCCATCATCAGATAGGCAATGGCTGCCCTGAGGAAAAACCACCCAATCCAACATAGCTGAATGATTCCGAAAAGGACAGTGATAACTTGTTTGATCGGATTGGCTTTCATAAACACCTCCAAGATCCTGTGAGCAGATACTTCTTTTTATAATTATTGTAAAACAATAATTTTCCTTTGTCAAATATTTTATCGTAAAACGATAATTTTTTTCACCCAAAGAAAAAAGCCGGAAAAAACCCGGCTTAAATTCAATCCTTATTCCTCAATGGCTGACCCTGTTAACTCAGCCGCTTTTGAAATGTATTCTTTGTAGGTACCATCTTGGACCAGTTTGACAACCACCTTGTCGATGGCGGCTTTCAGTTCTGGGCTGTCTTTCGGCATGGCAATGACCTTGGCATCCCCTTCTGCAACTGTCAGGGTTGCTTGGCTCATCACCAAATCAGGATTTTGGGCCACATAGCCTTCCCCAACTGGCGCTTCGAGTACAACTGCATCCAGCTGACCAGCCTTGAGCTGGGTAATGGCATCACCCATCACAGGTAGAGAAACCACATTGGCACCCTCCAGCTGTTCCTTGGCCAAGGTTTCTTCGATAGAACCCTTTAGGACACCGATGCTCTTGCCTGAAAAGTCTTCCAGACTCTTATAACTGTCAGCCTGGTCAGCCGCAACCAAGATGGCATTTTCAGTGGTATAGTAACTTTCAGAGAAATCGTAGACCTTGGCTCTTTCTTCGGTGTAGGAAAGGCCAGAGATAGCGATGTCTGCCTTGCCATTTTGAACACTGGACAAGACATTGTCGAAGGTCATGGTGGAGATTTCCAGTTCAACACCCAATTCATCAGCGATGGCTTGGGCCAGGTCAATATCCGAGCCGACCACCGTATCCTTGCCATCCACTAGAGCCCGAAATTCAAAGGGGGCATAGTCTGGGCTCACCGCCACTACCAGTTTGCCCTTTTCTTGGATGGCCTCCAGGCTATCGGTCTTTTCAGCCGAAGACCCACAGGCAGCCAGAGCTAGGGCGGAGACGGCTGTCAAGAGGCCAAGAGCTAGTTTTTTCAGTTTCATCATTATTCCTCATTTTCTTCTAAATCCGTTGGAGCTGTCCAACAGACTCTAGTGTAGCTTATTTTTATACAAAAGTCAACAATATTTTGTATAAAAATTCAACTTTATGCCTGTTTTTTCAAAAACTGGCTCAGAAGGGCCAGACCCTTTTGCAAGGTGGCCGTGTCGCAGCAATAGCCCAGCCTAGCATGGCCAGGGATGTCAAAGCGATTGCCAGGAACCAGAAGGACACCTGTTTCTTCCAAAAGGGAGAGGCAGAGCTCCTCCACATCCTGGTCCAGATGAAACTGGATAAAGGAGGTTGGGGTTGCTGCTGGTGCGATTAGGGAAACCAGGGACTCCTTCTCCACCCAATCCGTCAGGATTTTCAGATTGGTCTGGACAAGCTCCCGATTGCGCTGAAGAATGGCCCCCTGATGCTGCAAAGCCAGGGTAGCCACCATGTCATCAAAGACCCCTGCACAGATCAGGGTGTAGTCCCGGTAATCACGGAAGACCTGACAGAGACTTGGGCTAGCAGCCACCCAGCCAACTCGAATCCCAGGAAGAGAATAGGTTTTGGAGAGAGAATTGACCGAAATCCCCTTATCATAGAGATCGCAGATAGCAGGCACTTCCAAGCTGTCATCAAAACTCTGATAGACCTCATCCGAGAGAATATAGGCCCCGACAGACTGGGCAATATCTACCAATTCCAGCAGAAAGGTGCGATCCATCACAGCCCCTGTTGGATTATTGGCATTATTGATACAGATGAGCTTGGTATTTGGCCGAATCAAGCGACGGAGCTCATCCAGGTCTGGCAACCAGTTCAAATCTTTCCTGATATGCCAAAAATCCACCTCCGCCCCGAAAGACTTTGGAATATCGTAGAGCTGCTGGTAGCTAGGATAGAGGGAAATCACATGATCTCCAGGCTCCACCAGACTATAGAGGGCCAGCAGATTGCCTCCCGTTGCCCCATTGGTCTGCAGGATATTGTCAGGACTTTGGTGCTCATAAAGGCTAGCCACCGCCTCCTTGAAGGCCGGGGACCCCTCAATCCAGCCATAATTTAAGGTTGTCTTCTGAAGCTTTTGGAAAAAGGCAGAGCCGTCTGTCTGAGTCAGCGTAAACAGTTCATCCAGAGCCATGGACCGGATAGAGACTGAGGCCAGGTTATAACGAGCTGACTGTTCATGGACATTGAGCCATTCTTCCACACCAAAACGAGGTAATTTCATACTATTTTCTACACTTTCTTTTTATCTGAATCAGTATACGTTAGTCTGCCCAAAAAAGCAAGTCAGCTGAATAGATAAATACAACCGTCTGAACCTTGTCCCCATTGGGATAGACCTCCTCAAAATTGCTGTAAACATTGAGAAGGCGGCGAGCCTCTACCTGAATACCTGTTTCCTCAAAAAATTCACGTTTGGCAGTATCCAGAGTCGACTCTCCCAATTCCATGGCACCACCTGGTATGGCCCAAGTCTTCTTATCCCGCAGAGCTGGAGCAAGATTCAAAATAACCTTTTCCTGCCCCACCTTGGAGCGGATATAGGAAATATAGTCCATTTTCAGTTCCCCATCTTAAAATCATTAGCGAAATATTCATTTAGAATTAACTGATGCTGACCATTGCCAATTGTCAGTTTTTCAACTTCTTCCTGCGTGAAAAATTGTAAATCCAGGGTTTCTTGGTTCTTAAACTCTTTTATATTAAAAGGTTTGGTGGCTTCAACCATGTAGACTGCACCTGTTGTTTGTGCAACATCGCCATTGGGAAAGACCGTTTCAAAATTTGTGTAAATATTAAGAAGTCTCAAAGGACGTACTTCAATACCTGTTTCCTCACGAAACTCGCGAATGAGAGTATCAACCGATGATTCACCTAACTCCATGATGCCACCAATCAAACCCCAGGTCTGGTTATCTCCGCGCAGTTGCAATAATATTCTACCGTCCTCATCAGCTAATATCCCTGCGGAAAAGTTTAAAAATATTTTCTCCTGCCCCACCTTGGAGCGGATATAGGAAATATAGTCCATTTTCAAATACCTCTTAGTTTTTCTGGAAAAGCAGCTCCTTATTTCGTCAATCATACCAAATTTATTATCCATTCACAAGGAAAACTGCTGTGCATTAGATGTTACAGATTCTTATGTAGAGCATTCTCCTTTTTTAAATGATAACTTTTTAGACAAAAATAGAAGGACAGAAGTGTTACAATCGAAAATAAAATGTAGATGGAGAGGATGGCCCATGAAAGTTCTAAAGAAATGGCTTCTCCGGCATATAGGTTTTTGAAGGGGCGAATAAAGGGAAATGATCGCAGTTCAGAAATAATATAAACCAAGGGTAAAAGACTAAAAACTAATGAGAGCACCATGCTTTCTAAACTTTTCAGGCAATACATTTGCAGGCCAATCAGAGGTAAGGAAACCATAAAGAATATTGGCAGCCCTAGAGTCATCAATGTCACAAAGATGATGTAGTCGCTATTCCAAACAAAGGTGAGAATAACTAGCAAAATGTAAAGCAACAGATAAGCCATCTTCAAAGCAGTTCGTATGGTATCTAAGTGACTATCTGACATCTTCTTCCTCTTCTGTAAAGTTCAACATATAATGGACACTGCGACTCACTTCTGTAAAGCCTAGTTTTTGGTGAAAGACCTGACTTGCTACATTATTCCATTCACAGTCAGAAGCCAGTTGATGAAGCCCTTGTTTTCGAGCCCATTTCTTGGCATATTCTAGCAAAGTACGTGCGATGTGTTGCTGCTGATATTCTTCCATCACATAGATTCCTTCCAAATAAGCGACAGGACTTGACTTAGCACCTTCAACATAGTCATAACGGATAGAGAGACTCAAAAATGCAATACATTTGCCATCCTTTTGATACAAGAATTCATTTGGAAAAAGTCCCTCTCTAAATTCTTTTACCAAATACGATGGCTCCTTCTGCCAGACTTGACTGGCTAGATTTGCCCAATCTTGGACACTTTCAATAGTAACTTCTTCAATCATCTGGTGACTTCCTTATTTCTGGCCTTCCGTAAATTTTATAGTTAGTGCCATTATACTCTTCCTTTTATTTGTCAATGTAAGAAAAAGAGTTTGGGACAAAAGAAGTTCCAAACTCTATTTTTCGTTTTAGATACTAATGGCGCAGTGGTTGAAACTAACTATCAGAAGTGAAGTTGCACTGTCACTTAAAGTACGTAAATGCTCTATCTTATCTAAAAATTCATAAGATAAAAATCCTCCTATTTTCATTTTGACAAGTAAGCACCATTTCCTATCTTATCTATAAGAAAAAGAGGCATTGACCTCTTCCGTTTGGGAAATTAAACTTTTAAAGGATAAGCTCGTAAGCAATACCAAAATGAAATCATAGATATTAAGAAAAATATAAACGCACTCAAGAGAATACCAACCGTTAAGGGAACCGAGATTGGAGCAGTATGCCCAGCAGCAGTTGTTTGGACAGTGAATGGAAATGTTTGCAAAGCTGGTATCAAGTAAGAAAGTGGTGTCAAACTTATCAGAAAGCTCAGTACAATCCGTACCTTACTTTTCAGCATAAACATAAGCAAACCTAAGAATGGTAATAATACATAAATTAACGGGATACCAAAAAAGTATATACTAAACCAGATTATTAGTCCTCCCATCCAATGATAAACCATGAAAAGAAACACAATTAGGCTAATAAGATAGGCTAGTGATAGCCATTCAAATTTCTTTATTATTTGATTATATTTTTCCTGTTCTGTCATAATCTTGATTATCTCACGCTCCCATTTCCTGACTCAAGTTCATGGCCCCTGTACAATTTCAGATAGCTTGTCGAAAGTGCCTAGCTCCCAGACCTTCCTCGCTCTCTTATTTCAAGGCTCGGGTTAAAAAGGTCCCCCAGACCTTTTTAATACTCTTTTTCATTATACCCAAAGTCGGCTAGGTCTAGCTTCTTGTCGCGCCAGTTTTTCTTGACTTTGACCCAGGTTTCAAGAAAGACCTTGTCGCCCAGCATGATTTCGATATCACGGCGGGCCATTTTGCCGATTTTCTTGAGCATGGCCCCTTGCTTGCCGATGATAATACCCTTTTGGCTATCTCGCTCGACCATGATGGTGGCCCGAATATGGACCTTGTCCGTTTCTGCATCCCGTTTCATGGACTCTACTACTACCGCCACGGAATGGGGAACTTCTTGTTCTGTCAGCTTGAGGATTTTCTCCCGGATCATCTCAGAAACCAGAAAGCGTTCTGGATGGTCCGTAATCTGATCTTCAGGGAAATACTGAAAACCTTCTTCCAAATTGTCCTTGAGAATGGCCATCAGGGTTTCCACATTGTTGCCTTGGAGGGCTGAAATAGGGACCACTTCCTTGAAATCCATCTGGCCACGAAAATCATCAATCTGCTCCAAAAGTTGGTCTGGATGAACCTTGTCTATCTTGTTAATGACAAGAATAACAGGGATTTTGGCTGCCTTGAGCCGCTCCATAATCATATCATCGCCCTTGCCCCGCTTCTCATCTGCCGGCACCATAAAGAGGACTGTTTCCACCTCACGCAGGGTGCTATAAGCGGATTCCACCATAAAATCCCCCAGTGCTGTCTTGGGCTTATGGATTCCAGGAGTGTCGATAAAGACAATCTGCTCTGTCTCGGTGGTGTAAATCCCCATGATTTTATTGCGGGTGGTTTGAGCCTTATCGCTCATAATGGCGATTTTTTGCCCCATAACCTGATTGAGAAATGTTGATTTTCCAACGTTTGGGCGGCCTAAGATGGCTACAAAGCCAGATTTAAATGTCATACTTTCTACAAAAAACAAGGTTTCTGCACTGGCTGTACAAAAGCCCTGTTCACCTTTCTTTTCTATTTTTCAGCTTTAACCTAATATCAGTTGCCAAATTTTTGGAATAAAAATAATCAAGCCTGTCAGCACCGCATAGCCGGAGGCCACCAGTACAGCACCTGCTGCCATATCTTTTGCATTTTTGGCCAACATGGAAAAGTGATAACCGCTAGCCAAGTCAACCACATTTTCGATGGCCGAGTTGATAATCTCTAAGATGATGACCAAAAAAATGGCTAGGAGCAGAAAGAGCCACTCGATGGCCGAAATGCGAAAAACTAGACCTGTCAAGGCTGCTAGGATGGCCGATACTAGGTGCTTGCGCATGTTGCGCTCTTCCTTAAAGGCTGTCAGGACACCAGTGATGGCAAATTCCATACTGGCTACCAAGTCGCGATTCTTCCACTTTTTTTGTGAATTATTGTCTCGTAAGTCCATAGGCTGTTAATATCTCTTCCTGTAAGGTAAACATTTCCTTCTCTTCCTCAGGCCTGTAGTGGTCATAGCCGTTGATGTGAAGGAAGCCATGTACTGCTAGAAAGCCCATCTCCCTCTCAAAGGAGTGTCCATATTCTGCCGCCTGCTCCTGGGCCTTATCGACAGAGATAAAAAGCTCGCCGATGTAGCTGTCAAATTCGTCCAACATCTCTGCCAGCTCAGGATTGTCTGCCAAATCCTCTTCCTCAAAGGTGAAGGGGGTTTCTGGCTTATACTCCAGGCTGATGACATCGGTCGGACGGTCGGTGTCTCGGTATTCCAGATTGAGTTGGTGGCTGCGCTCATTGGTCACAAAGGTCACTGCCATCTCCTTCGTTTCCTTGCCCAGTCTCTCTGCCGCAAAATGGAGCAGATCCAGGGTTTGCTTCATCATTTCTGGAGAAACCTGACCGGTTTCATCCACCATTTCTACATACATTGTTTTTCTTCTTTCGCTAGGATTCTATCACTTCATTATATCACAAAATCAGGTGGAAAGATAAAAAGCCAAGGGAGAAATTTCCTTGACTCAGTTTCCTATTTGATCCTTCAACCAGTCTTGAAAGGCCTGAAGATCTCTAACCGTATGATCAGGAGTGGCAAAATGATTGTCTGCCTGTCGGCCACGATGGTTATACCAGACAGCTTTCCAGCCGGCCGCCTTGGCTCCGACCACGTCATTTTCAAAGGAATCGCCCAGGTAACAGATGTCTTCTGGAGCTAGCTTAAGCCGTCTTTCCATGAGCCGAAATATCTCCACATCCGGCTTGGTCAGACCAACCTGACCAGAGATAATGGTCAACTCTTCCGGAATCCAATCATGGAGGCCTAAGGCCTGAATCTTCTTGAGTTGATGAAGATGAGGGCCGTTTGTTATCAAGCCCAAAGCCAACCTCTTTTCCTGACAAAAGGCAAAGACTTCCTGACTGCCCGCGGTCAGGTCCAAATGCCCCTGCTGGTCCGCATAGGCTTCCTGGATGGCATAGGCCCTTTCGCTGGAAATCTCAATCCCTCTGTCCGCAAATGCTGCCTTCATCCGATAGGTATGCATGTCCCTCATGGACAAAACACCCTTGACCGAATCCTCAAAGACCTCATCCGCCCGGTAGCGAAAAGCTAGATAGAGAGGCTCCAACTCCCCCTCTTCCAGGTCCATAAACTGACCAACCGCCCGCTCAAAAGGCTGAAGCTGGTTGTACAAGGTATCATCCAAATCAAAAATAACTGCTTTCATAGGGATATTGTAGCATAAATAACTATTATTTACTTAAAAAATTTATACCGTCGTTTAAAGCATCCTCAATATCTTTCTCTGTGGTGAGTTCATCATCATACCAAGCAAAAACAATTTGAGCCTGTCCATCTATTATTTGCGCAATTTCAAATTTGATGAATTTATAAGGAGCAAAAGAGGCTTCCTCTACTAAAATTTCTCCCATTTTTTCATCTGTTTCTAAGTTCAACAAAAAAACTTCGCTATTATTCATTAGTATAGAATAGTCTATATTTAATTGCGTCAAAATCTTCTTATTGTTTTCCAACCAGTTTTTTATTAAATATAAATACTTTTCCAATATTTTTGTGTTATCCATTATTTTTTTCCTTTAATCTGTATGTTCCATGCTTTTGGCATTTCAGTTATTGGAGGCAATCCTTTTTTCTGATTCAACCTAGAAATTAAAGAACCGGGACCAGGTATTTGGCCCCAACCGCTCTTCCCAGCTGGATAAACAGTATCTGCTGGCACATCAAACTGAGAATAAATGCTCCCTACTTTCGCAGCTGGAAAAGCATTTTTATCCGAAGGTATCGCAACATAAGTAGTATTTCCATTAGATGACATTTGAACTCTTCCAGTTTTTAACATTTTGTTGTATTCATCTGGTGACATCCATCTACCTACAGTTGATACACTTGCATTATGAGTTGGAATTACTCTACTTTTCCCTTGTGAATATCGGCTAACAACTAGAGGACCAGCCAACAATGCAATGATAGCTGCAGCCTGACTAGTAGCTTTCACCCAACCATAATGCTTCGCCACCAGTTTGTCATTCGGTGTTGCTTGATTTCCAGTTATTGGATTGATACCTGTCTGTTTGATATAGGCATAGTATTTGTTGGCAAAATCAGGGTCTCGCCAATCAATTGGCTGCTGCGCCATTAATTGATTAAAGCGATAATACAAATAATTTAGCCTTGCCCTATCTTGTGGGCTGCCTGTTATATAATTCCAGCTGAACTGGGGACCATACTGCAAAAAGGAAATATTTTGCTGACTCAATGCAAGCAGAGTCATCTGATCAATTCGAGATTTATCATCTGGATCTAGGTTTTCCAACATAGTCATAAAATCTAAATCTGGAAGACCAGCCGTTACCAGAAATTGATAGCGCGCATAGATGGCTTTCAGTTGCTGAAGCTCTTCAGGGCTCCTTATGACAAGACCTTGACCAGTTTGGAGGTAATACTGGTAAGCTTTTATCTGATTTCCAAATATCTCCTCGATTTCCGCCAAGCTCATCTTCTGCAGTCTTGACTGAAAATCATCGCCGACACCCTGAACCTGCAGGTCCAGTAGGCTAACACCCCCTCTTAAGAGATAGGCTCCGGTCTGTGACTAAGTCAAAAACCGTACTAGAAATTGCACGGTCTAAAAAACTTCTAACACAGCCAAACTGTCGGTTTGATGGTCTCTCTTTATAGTCCAACCGTCTTGTTGGGAGGGAACAAAATAAATCGGATTGTTTGGCTGTTTTACATCGTATATTAGTTGAAAATTTGTTCGCAATATTAGATTCTAGAGCCAACCCTTGGCTTTCAAAAATTTATCAGGAATTCGTAACTCAATTTTAGCCATCATCTCCTTAAGATAGGCTTCCCAATCATGAGTTCCCATATAGCTCCTCATCTCGTCTTCTAGTGAAACAGACCTCTATAAAAAATGGGTGTCAGATGCGGTCAGCTGACTGCCTGCATTGGTAAGCCCAAAAGCCTCCTATTAGAAAATAGGAGGTTGCTGTATCAGTCTGTTATGGAGGCAAAATAATCATCAATCTCTTGACCTTCAAGTATTCTTTCTTTCTTCCCCTGTAACGAGAAAATGCCTTGCGGGATTTCTATGACTTTTAAGGCTTCAATATCCTTACGGTAGATTCGTTTAGTGTAATAAAACTTGTCTGTTCGCTCAAATTCTAATTCTTCTGCTAGTTTTTTTTCTTCTGCATCAAGAAAACTTAGAATTATCTCATAATAATCTTCAAAAATTGTTCGAGAATTCAAGGCAGTAAAGAGATGAAACCACCGACCTTGATACTTTAGCTCGTAAGAAAGTTCATAAAGAAAGTCTAGTTCCACATTCTCTACTTCTTTAATATAAGTATTCTCTGCCACTTGTCCCAAGATATTGATATATTGCGCAAAACCATCATATTGAACATTAGAAATTAATGTATAAATATTATTCCCTTCATAGGTAACATCAAACTTTTTTCCATTAAAAATTGCGTACATATCTTCCTCCTACTGCAGCAACCATTGCTTTTGTTTTCCATCATAAATATACTGTTTCACAAGATTGCCCGACTTACCATCATAGACACCGATGGTATCCCCATGCTGAAAGTGATAGTTTGCCCCTTTTCGCAACTCGTATTCTGGTAAGACAATATTTTGTGAACCTGTAAAGCCTCGACCCGTAAAAGGATATTCTCCAACTTTAGGTTCTTGTAATGGAATATCCAGTCGCATCCTAGAATCTAAAGTGAAATTGATTTTGGAATAGGTTTCATCCGTCTGGAGATTATACGGTGTATTCTTATAATCAAGACGGTTGCCTTCAAACACTTCCTCTAAGGTTTTCAAACTAGCCGAGTGTGAATCAACTGATACAAAACCTGAAACAGTATTGTGCCGACTATTTGGCTGCACAATTCCCTCAACATACTTGGTCGGAATTACCTTAGCCATTCTGGTGCCTGAATCGGGCAAACCTACCTGCAAGCGAATATCTCGAACTATTGCCGTCTGCTTCGCGGAAAGGACAGAGTCGGCATTGGTCAAATAAAGAAAATCATCAACACTATAACCGCGTCTGTTTATGATTTCTGTGACATCCGCATTTGTGTAGGCAGAAACGCTTGGAGTTCTAACATTTCCTGTAATTTCTGAAAATTCTATGAAGGCTCCAATGATTGAGGCTGCTGTTGTTGAACTTCCCTTCACCCAGCCATAGTGCTTGGCCACTAGCTTCACATCATCGCTGGCTTCCAATCCTGTTCGTGGGTCAAGGCCAGTCTTATTGACATAGGCATTGAGCTTCTCCATGTACTGCGGGTCACGCCAGTCAATCAGTTCTTGAGCCATCAACTCTTCAAAACGATGATAAAGGTAATCTTTCTTAGCTTTTCCGGATGGATCTGCTAGAGCATATGGGATGTCCATGCCCAAGCAGGGCAATAAGAGATAGCTATATTTGCTTGTCAGCTCCTCCAAGCTCATAGAATCAATGGCTTCCTTATCCGTCGCTTTCAAATTGGCGTACATGGTCTGGAGATCTTTTATCTGTTGAAGTGTGAGGTCTCCCCTCGCTTTCAGATACTGATAACGGGCACGGATGGCATCTATTTCTTTTGGACTGAGTTTAGTTCCTGCATAGCGACTGTCATAACCCGCCCCAATGTATGCGCTGTTGACATTCACTCTGATGATGTTCCCGTACTTCTCTTCGATTTCCGCCAAGCTCATCTTCTGCAGTCTTGACTGAAAATCATCGCCGACACCCTGAACCTGCAGGTCCAGTAGGCTAACACCCCCTCTTAAGAGATAGGCTCCGGTCTGCGGATGAACGGTCGCGTGTTTGAGGATATTGACTCCGCGCAGAGAGGCGAGGAGGTAGTTCTGACCAGCCGTAAACAAACCACTGGTACTCGAGCTAAACTCACCCAGCTTTCGAACTTTCTCCTGGAGTTGGCGAATCTCTTCCTCCAAAACCAACATGTGCGATGTAAGATGATGGAGCAGGTTGGTCTGGGAAACCAGGTTATCTCCACCTTGTTGGTATTGCAGGAGACGGGACTGGTGATGCAGGCTAGAGACCATATTCTGCCGAATCCGAATCTGCTCATTCAGATTATCCTCATCTAGGATCTCATTGGGCATGGCACTATCCAAAGCCCGATAACTAGATAAGCCCTGGCTCAACTCTTCTATCGCTGTGCTGGTATGTTGCATCGTAGGCAGGATAATATCATCAAAGACTGCCAGACCTGTCGAATAGGCCTGCCCTTTCAGCTCAACCGTCAAGACGCTGGTTAACTGTTTGCTCGCCTGTGCGAGAGACTGGAGGATACTCCCTGCTTTCGCAAGATTGCCTTCCATGACCCGAATCAGATCCTGCGATTCACTCTTACTATAGATTAATCCCATGGTAAGGCATTCCTTTCTTTGTGCAGTCTTTCAATCTCATCATCCAAATGACGGCTAAAGGTTTGATAGGCTTGATGGACATCCTCATAATCTTCCTGCATTTTTGTGTCAAAATGATGCCTTTGTTCTGCAAGATGATTTAAGTATATCTGGGACTTCTCACTCCCTTTCAATAACAAGTCATACTCTAATTGTTCCAGCCGCCGATAGCTCGTTTGTGACTGGCCTTGTATATCTTCTATCAGCTCAAAAACCTGATTTCGTTGAAGGCGGAGTTCGTCGATTTGGTCTTCCTTTTCAACAATCTTACGATAATAGGCTTGTCGCTTTTCATGATTTTTGTCCTCTTTTTCAAAAACCATCATATCTCCTATTTCATTGTGGCAGAAATAGCTGCGGCCCCTTGAGAATCCACCTCTTCAAAGGCTACTGCAATTTTGGGAATCTTGTTGGCGACTGCCTTCACCTCTTCGACTACAGTTCCTATTTCCGTTAATATCGAATTGGCAAGATTACTTGCTTCCTGCATGGACGACAGGTTACTAACGGATAAATGAACCGTTTCCCCTGACTGGTGAAGAGTTGCATCCGAAAATCCAGACACGGCAGATTGAGCGACTTGGCTACTCGACTTGATTTCTGTCATGGCTTTCCTCCATTATTTGTGTTCTATTTTATCATTTTTTTACAAAAATGAATACCTAAAACATGTTTTCAAAAAAAGAACTGATCTCTCAGCTCTTTTACTCCCCTCACACCTTCTGCTGGATTTTCTGCATTTCGGCGTAGCGGCCGTCCAGCTGCATGAGTTGGTCGTGGGTGCCTTGTTCGATGATTTGGCCGGCATCTAGGACCAGGATTTGATCGGCATTTTGAATGGTGGAGAGGCGGTGGGCGATGATAAAGGTGGTCCGGCCCTCCTTGACCACTTCCATGGCCCTTTGGATGATTTCCTCTGTCTCCGTGTCGATATGGGAGGTAGCTTCATCCAAGATTAGGATCTTGGGATTGGCAATCAGGGTTCTGGCAAAGGCGATTAGCTGCCGCTCCCCACTGGAGAAGGCGGCACCTTTTTCCACAACCGGCTCATCGATTCCCTTTTCCAGTCTGGCCAACATGTCCCCAGCTCCCACCTTTTCTAAGGCAGCGGTAATCTCTTCTGGAGTATAGTCTTCCTTGTCCATCGCGACATTGGAGGCGATGGTTCCTGTGAAAAGATAGGGGTCTTGAAGGACAATCCCCATCTGACTGCGGACACTCTCCCTTGAAAACTGAGAAATATCCTGGCCATCGATGCTGATCCGCCCCTCTTGGGGGTCATAAAACCGATAGAGCAGGTTCATGATAGAGGATTTCCCAGAACCAGTGTGGCCCACCAAGGCCACAGTTTCCCCCTGCTTGGCATGGATGGAGATATTTTTGAGGACCTGGTTTTTCCCGTCATAGGCAAAGCTGACCTGGTCAAAATCCACCACACCAGCCGTCACCTGGAGTTCCGCTTGGGCATCTGCTTCCTGTTTTTCATCTAGCAATTCCAAAAGCCTCCGCCCTGTTGCCTGGGACCGCTGAATATTGGGCAGCTGCCGCACTAGCATCCCCAGCAGATCAAAGAGGGTGGTCACATAATTGATATAGAGAAAGAGGCGACCTGCCGTCACATCCCTATTTCCAGCTATAAATTGATAGCCGATAAAGGTCAAAATACTAGCGATGACCGAGTATTTGAGCAATTCTGTCAAGGTCCAAGAGGCAGCCGAGTCTACCAAGACAATCCGGTCATCCGCTGCCCGCATCTGACCAGCCACCTGATCAAACTGCTGGAGGACACTATCCTCCTGATGATAGAGCTGGATAATGCTGGAGCCGTTCATGGTCTCATTGACCAGGGTATTGACCTCACTTCTGGCATCATAAAAGTCCTTCATGGGCTTGTCGGTCGCCTTCTTGTAGAGGACTTGCAGGCCGTAAAAGAGAGGCATCAGCAGCAGCAAAGCCAGCCCCACCTTCCAATCCAGCGTCATCAGAACAGCATAGATAAAGACGACCTGAACCAGGGTAATGAAGACCTGAGACAAAAGGGTATTGTAAAACTGATTGCGCAGGGTCTCCGTGTCATTGACAATGCGGGTCGCAATCTTACCGGCCGGCTTGTCGTCAAAGTAGGAAATGGGCAGGCGCTGCATGACAGCATAGGCCCGGTTGCGCAAGTTAGTCGCCACCTGGTTGGCACAGGCCATGAGAACCCGAAAGGAACCATAGCGAAAGAGGCCTGCCAGAGCCAGCAGACCGATAAAGAGGGCCAATTGGGTCAAGAAAGCCCCTTGATCCAAGACCAGCCCCTTGGACACATCTGTCAAATGGTGGTCGATTAGATTTTGTAAGATCAGGGGGGCTAGTTGGGCACCAGCTGTTGCCAACAAGAGGAGGACCAGGCCTGCCAGAAAAAGCCCCTTGACATGCTTGATTTCTTTGATCAATGATACAATAACTGACATCTTATCCCTCCTCTCCTTGGGCTTGTTGCCGCTGGTATTGTTGATAGTACCAGCCCTCCTGGGCCAGTAATTGGTCTGGGGTTCCTTCTTCGATGATGCGGCCCTCATCCAAGACCAGGACCCAATCGGCATGGTGGACTGCTGACAGGCGATGGGTCACGATGATGTTGGTTTTTTCAGCCCGTTCCTGCTGGATATTTTGGATAATCTGGCGCTCGGTTCTAGCATCAACAGCCGACAGAGAATCATCTAATATCAGGAGTTCAGGCTCTCTGATAAAAGCACGCGCAATGGAAATCCGCTGCTTTTGCCCACCAGAAATGGAGACTCCCCGCTCGCCAATAGTCGTATCCAGACCATCTGCCATCCGCTCCACATCCTCTTCAAAGGCCGCCGTCGCAATAGCTTGTTTAATCTCCTCCTGATCGGCTTGGACCTTTCCCATGGCAATATTTTCCCAAACCGTCCGTGAAAAGAGGACATGTTCCTGTGGGACATAGCCCACCAAGGCTTCCAGAGATTTACGCGAATAGTCTGTAATCGGCCGACCGTTGATGGTGAATGTCCCTTCACCAACTGGGTATTGGCGCAGGAATTGGCGGACCAAGCTGGTCTTGCCTGCCCCGGTCTTTCCGACAATGCCCAGGGTCTGACCTGCTTTCACGGTCAGGCTGATATCCTTCAAACTAGGCTGGGAAGCCTGAGCATAGGAGAAGCTGTAATCTTCCAGACAAATCTCTCTCAGATGGTCCAAGTCCTTTCTGCCATCTTCCTCCATATCATCCCCAGTCTCGATCAGTTCTTGGAGCTTACCGAAGGAAGTCTTCCCGGTCTGATAGACTAAGATAAAGTCAGACAGCATGGCAAAGGGCTCCACCAGGGAAACGACATAGAGCTGGAGGGCCACCACTTGGCCGAGGCTAACCCGGCCAGCCTCCATGAAGTAGAGGCCCGACCCCAAAATCAGGACCGTACTCAGCCCCAGCATGAGACTGTACATGGGCATGTAAAGGGCTCGGTAGCGGGCAATATCGTTCCAGCGAGCGGACAGGGCCGCAGTCTTCTTGGCAAAGCGACTGGACAGCTGGTCCTTCTTGCTGTAGGCCCGAATCACTCGGATGCCTTCCACGGTCTCCAGGACCTCATTGCTCAGCTCTGAAATGGCATCCCTGGCTTCATCCACCTTGGTTTCCAAGGGTTGAGACACCTTGTAGGTCCCATAGGTCATGATGACAATCGGAATCATCCCCACCAGGGAAATCTCCCAAGAAATCAGAAACATGACCGGAATCACAAAAGCAATCATCCCTCCCGCATACAGGATAATCATGAGCCCATAGCCCACCATATCCTGGAGCATTTCCACATCCGTTGAAAAACGAGTCATCATATCGCCTGAACGAAATTTCTCATAGAAAGGTGTCCGCATGGCCACCAGCTTGTGAAAGGCCCGCTGCTGCATATCAAACTTAAAATGGATGGACTGCTGAAAAAGCTTGAGATGCCAGATAAAGGCCGACCCGTAATTGACCAGGGTAGCCAACAGCAGAAAACCAATGGTCGCCATCAGCCCTGCTTCCGTCAAGCTCTGCTTGGTAATGGCATCTACCAAACGCTGCACCACCTGGGTGGGAATGACCAGCGTGGCATCATAAACAATCAGACTGACCGCCACCAGGAGATAAGTCCATTTATTCTTTCTAACATAATCTAAAACAAGTGCAAACAACATATTCCTCTTTCTCTCTCACAAAAAAAGCACACAAAAAAGCCCACAGTCTACCTACTCCTTACCATGGGCTTCCAATGACATCATTTATCGTATCAGAAAAACAACTAATCCGGCCGCTTAGAAAGGAGACAAGCAAAAAATAAAACAGATGATACCACAGTTTTGTTCATGATAAAACATTCTCCTTTCATTAAGATACAAAGGCCGTCAAGGAGCAAAGCAAAAATAGGAGTTTGGACGAAGAGTCTTTAGACTCTAGGAAAAACTATCTTTTTTGCACAGCTCATAGGCCGTGTTCAATTTCATTAAGATACAAAGGCGTGAGCGACACACAGCAAAATAGGAAAGCTGACGAAGATGCTTCAGCATCTAGGAAGGCTTTATCTTTTTGCAACGTGTCGTAGCCGTGTTCGTTTCTATTACCATTGTCTATTCTATCACAAAATACTTTCATGTCAAGGTATTTTTGAAAAAGAAAAAAATCCTGCCAAAGCAGGATTAAATGATATGCTAGTTGCCGGGATCGAACCGGCGACCTCATCCTTACCATGGATGCGCTCTGCCTACTGAGCTAAACCAGCAATACCATCTAATTGTACCATATCATTTGCATTTGTCAATCATTTTTTCCTCAGAAAATAGAATTTTGTCCTCCCAGTCTTTACTGAAAGTTCTATAATGAAGTTAGCCACCTCACCTTGCTCAAAAATATTTGTTTCGCTATCTTTGAGTAAGCCGGTAATTTCATTTGATAACAGGCTTGAAGCTGTTAGGCTAAGTTGCCAAGGCTAATAGTAGCCTTGGTTTAGCTACCAAAACAGGTTCAAGGGTTCCTGTTGTCAAAGGAAATCCATTTTAAGGTATAAGAAAACACCTCTGTGCTATACTTGTAGTTCACCACAAACACAAGAAAGAGGCACAGAGATGCAAAAATATTATACACTAAAAGGAAAACATTTGACAATTGATAACCGTCGCCTAATTGAAAAGTGGAAGATTGAGGGAAAGTCTAATCGTGAAATTGCCGACTTACTTGGAAAGGCTCCTCAGACCATCAATAACGAGATCAATCGGGGTACAACCTTACAACAAGTGCGAAAAGGGCTGTACAAAAAAGTCTATTCTGCCGAGTACGCACAGACTGTTTACCAAACTAATCGAAAACGTTCGGTAAAAAAGATAATCCTAACGAAAGAATTGAAAGAGAAAATAGTACACTATACTAAGCAAAAATTTTCTCCTGAAATGAT
>ERZ650312.47-NODE-47-length-49491-cov-5.468990_pt1 | contig 49491 bp, 46 predicted proteins | sample MGYA00376248_ERZ650312 | MGnify/ENA primary metagenome ERZ650312 (study PRJEB26733, sample SAMN07839316) | wastewater metagenome | biome: urban; feature: wastewater treatment plant; material: waste water | place: USA: North Carolina | collected 2016-07-28 ... | reverse complement strand
ACACGACGCTCTTCCGATCTATATATTGATTAGTGTTTGTGTGTAGTGGCGGCGCTTAGCGCCAGATGATAGAGAATAGGGGGATGGTGCAAAAAGATACGATAATCGCCATAGCAACCCCCCCCTAAAAGTTTTTGTGATTGTATGATGTTTTTTATAAATCTGTCGGATATGGCAAAAGCGGATAAACGGTTTTTGGCTAAAATACTAAAAATTTTTAGGAAATTAGATGAAAATAACCAAAAACACAGTTGTTACCCTAGACTACAGTATAGCCGATACTCAGGGCGGTTTGCTTGACGGGGGGGCGGAGCCTTTAGTGTATATACACGGTCTTGGCGGCGACTACCTTCCGCCAAAGATTGAATCGGCATTAGAGGGGAAGAGTGTCGGTGATAGCGTAGATATGACTTTGGCTGTGGAAGAGGGTTTCGGTGAGTATGATGAGACTTTGGTTGAGGTCGAGGAGCTAAAGGCATTTGGGCAGCCGCTTGAAGTCGGGATGCAGTTTTCAAAAGACGACGGAGAGGATGCGCTAATCTATGAGGTGACGCAGATAGAGGACGGCAAGGTGATACTTGATGCCAATCATCCGTTTGCGGGGATTGAGACCGCTTTTTCGTGTACGGTTTTAAAGGTTAGAGAGGCTACAAAGGCCGAGATAAAAGAGGGTAGGCCACTCTAATCCAATTATGCTTTTACTTTGAAAGCTCCGGAAATTTTGATATTAATTTATCTATTTTTGGAGCTACGACCGCCATGCAGTACCCCTGATACGGATTTTTAGAGAAATACCCTTGATGATACCCCTCTGCCTCAAACCAGTTTTTTAGCGGCTCCACTACGGTCACTATCTTCTCTTTGAAGCTTTTTTGGGCAGATTCTAGGCTATGAAAAATTGTCTCTTTTTGCCCCTCGTCTACAAAAAATACACCGCTTCGATACTGCGTCCCGATGTCTGCCCCCTGCCTGTTTAACGTGGTCGGATCGTGGATAGCCCAAAAAATATCAAGTATCGACTCCAGCGTTATCTCATCCGGACAAAACTCTATCATCACCCCTTCGGCGTATCCTGTTGCCCCTGTGCATACCGCTTTGTAGTCCGGATTTGGGGTGTCGCCGTTTGCGTATCCGCTGATAGCCCTCAAAACCCCTTTTGTCCGGCTAAATACCCCCTCAACACACCAAAAACACCCTCCGGCAACGACTATTTTTTCGGTTTTCATGGCTATCCTTTTGACTATTTGTTAAAGTACCGATAGGTGTCTATCGTGCCGTCTTTTCGACGTTTGATATTGTATTTTTCATCCGTTTTGTTTTTATCTTTCTGTTTCTCTTTTAGCATCTTATCGACACTTTTTTCATAGCGGCTTTTGTCTTTTAAAAGCGGTTTTACCGAGCCGTTTGTATCGGCCGACAAATATACCGAAGCTGTAAAAAACGAAAACATTAAAAAAGATATTTTTTTCACGCAACCCCCTAATGCTAAAGTCCGAAATACTCCAGTAGCTTCCCTCTTTTTGCCAAAAGGTTAAAATAATCGACTATTCTGGCCTTTTCGCTTTTTAGTTTTTCGAGTTCGGCGGCATTTAACTGCCTTTGGGCTTGAAGCAATGTGACCAAATCCTGACTGGATAGCCGAAACTTCTCCCAGTACGCATTTGCCATTTTTTCGCTGGCACCTATCTCCACGTCCAAAGATTCAAGCGCTTTTGTGTTTGTGGTTACTGAGTTAAAAAGCTTTTGAGAGTTCCACTTTGTCTCTTTTGTCAGGTATTCGAGGTTAAATGCGAGTCCGGAGACCTCGCTCATTAGTCTTGCTACTTTTGCCTCACTTTTGCCGCCCGTGTAGAGGTTGTAGCTCAGCGTCAGCTCTACGGCTATCCCTCTATTGTGCCCCATCATAGTAGGATCCAAAATGTCACGTCTATATTTTCTACTGTTTGTCATTACGAGATCCAGTTTTGGCAAATCCATAGCCCTTGTGAGGGTGACCTCTTTTTGCTTCCCTTTGATCTGCGTTTTGATTATGGATAGATCGGTATTAGCCGTTTTGATCTCGTCAAATATCTCGTCAAACGATTTTAGTTTAATCTCCGGAGCTGTCTCGTACGGAAGTAGTAGCTCTGTTTTTGTGTCGGTCAAAAACTCATAATAATCTTTTGCGTTGTTATACATCGACTCGGTGTTGATTAGGGCGGTTTTTGCATTTGAGACACTAGCCATGATAGAGCCTTCGTCCCCTGCGGATGCAGCACCCAAATCTTTTTTTATTTTGACAATCTCCAGCACTTCACGAAGCTTTTCAAAATTTCGTTTGTTTGCATCAATAGCCAGCTTGCCGTACAAAACACTATAATATGCGTCGATACCCTTTAGAATTTCCTCCTCCAAAACCCCTTTTAGCTTCTCCTCTTGCTCTTTTTGGGTGAGATTAGCTTTTTGATATCCGGCGACGTGCATTCCTGAGGAGAATAGGTTGTATGAGAGGGTGGCATCCCCTTGCATCTGTCTATAGTCCAGCTCTTCGTACCCTTTTGAGTCCTTTTTTGTAGCCGTTGCCGATACGGAAACCTGCGGCAAAAACTCTCCGAATGCCTCGTCTTTGGAGTGCTTGGCCTGTGTGATACGCTCTTTTGCCTGTTTTACTCTATAGCTTTTATGTATGATAGTCTCTATGGCGTGCTTGAGGGTAGCGTTGCTCTCGGCTGTTTTAAACCCTTCGCTGTTGTTGTGCTCTTGATGTTTGGTTGTCATATCTCTAGGTTTGTCAAGCGCAAAAGAGAGCAGGGGAGCCGTCAGTAAAGCCGCAAAAATATATTTTAAAAAGTTTATTGCTCTATTTTGATTCAATTTTTATATATCCGTATTCGTAGTTTAGTTTTTCGGTTTGTTTGTAGTTTATTTTTGTCCTCCCCTTTAGCTCCGGTACTGCTTCGATGTTATTTTTTAGGCTGAGTATCCTACCGAGGCTAACCTGCTTTGTCTGTGATGAGCTGATTATTTTTTTTGAGTCTCCGACCGATAAGACAAAGGTGATATTCGGATTTGCTTTTTGTATCCTTTTTAGGACGCTTATTATCTCCATTGTTATATCTTTGTTCAAAAAGTGTTCATTGTTTTTGTACGCTACAACCATATCAGCCTCTATGAAATTAGCTATTGCCAACTGCCCGCCGTTTTTGTAGACCGTGTTCCCCTCAAACCTCTCCTCTTCGGGCTGTTCGATTTGTTGCTTTGGCTGTTCTATTATTTGTTCGGTGATTATTTGTTGCTCTTTTTGGGGTTCCAGCCTTTTTGCGGCGACTTCGGCTTTGAGTTGTTCCAGTAGCATTGCATCTTCGTTTGATATTACCGTTTGGTTTGTCTCCACTTTTGCATTTTTTTGCATGTAGTAGCCTACGTTTACGAGCATTAGCAGTACAAATAGGAGTAGCACGAGTATAACGGACGAAAACAAATCCACGTATGAGATAAACGGATTCATCTCACCTTGATCTGAACTTGACATCTTGTTACCTTACTCTTTTGAAAACAAAGAACCGAAAAAGCTTTTATCCTTTTGGTTTTTTTGTTTGGTTTGTTTTTGTTTAGGGTTGTGGTCGGCTATTTTTGTGATCGCTTTTTCTATGTTTTTTAATGTATCGGTTATGTGGTTTATCCCCTCTTCGGTTTTGGCTACCCTCTCTTCAAGATTTTTGGATGATGATGCAAACATTTTTGCAGTGTCGTTTAGTTTCGAAAGCTCTTTGATGATTGCATCTTGATCTTTTTGTATCGTGTTTATATCACGCTCTTCGTGTTTTGAGAGATTTTTTATCGCTATGCTTTGTCCGGTTATTCCTGCATCTATTTGTGTTAGAACGCCGATTACGTCGTCTCTTAGCGATACTATCTCATTTATACCGCTTTTTTGGGTCGATGCAATACCGTGAAGCTCGGCCCCCTCTTTTGCCAATCTCTCCTCTAGCTTCTCCAATGATGAGACTATTTGCGTGCCGGAAGATTTTATCTGCAAGAGTCCATTTGCGTGAAGCTCTCTTATTTGTGTCAGAGAGGATACGGCGTTGTCCAGTCTTAGCTGTATTTTGTCTGAGTTTGCATTGAGCTTCTCTAGCTCCGTCGTTCCGGACTCCAATAGGCCGCCGTGTTTTTCAAAAATCCCCTGCAATACCCCTCTCTCCTGAGCTGAGATATCGACGATATTTTTTTGGGTTTGCAGTATTCCGTCCAAAATATCGGATAGTTTTGAGTTTGCCTGCTCATTTGTTTTTATTAGTGTTTGGACGTATTCCTGATTGCTTTCAAAAAGCGATTTGATGGCGACTAGTGAGTCGGTCATCGTTTGCGTGTTTTGGGAGCTATTGGAGAGCTTTGATATCTCTGAGGAGAGCATACCCATCTGCTCTATAAATAAATCCATAAAGCTTTTTCTCTGCCCCGGTAGCTCGGACGGTGCTTGTGTGACTGCTTCGGACGGGGAGCTGCTTACGGTTTCGATGATTCTGTCTTTTAGCCAATCCTCTATCCCGCTGATTAGGGTGTCTTGGTATCTAAAAAGTATATATCCGTTGATGCCGAGTATGACGGCTCCGACAACACCGAACAGGGATGCTCCGAATCCGATCGCCATACCCGATATCGGCCCAGAGAAGTCACGCATTATCTGTTTTATATCTACGTCGTCGTTTAGCCCTATGATGATTTGTCCCATGTGGTCAATAGCTTCTACAAGACCTACGAAAGTCCCTAAAAGCCCTATCATCATCGAGGTATTGATAAAAAAGTTAATATATACTTTTTGCTTTTGGAATTTCCCCTCCAACCAGTCAATGATACTTCTGGACTCCTCTTGGGTAAAAAGCATTTTTTGTTGCGATTTTCTACTTTGGAGCATATATGCGATATTGGCCGGCAAGATAGCGTCTATCCGTCTTAGGTAAAATTCATATCCGGTTTTTTTGTATGCTAGCGCCCCAAATGTTCCGCCCAGCATCATAATATCGTAGCCGCTGATGATTTGGTACAAGGTTCCGACAGCCAAAAGCCCCAGTATTGCGGAGCTAAATACGACGGTCGCCATAAAAAATGTAGACAATAGCTCCAGATTGGCATATACGACGTAAAAAATAAACAGCCACGTAATAAAGTATGCTTTTAGGACTTTAATTCTTTTCATTTAGCCAAAAGCTCCGGTGTGATTTTGCACATATCTAAACCATCAGAGCCAAAAGGGCTACCACAAGCCCCAGAGCGGCGGTTGTGAGTCCTGTGGACATTGATTTTACCATTTTCGGCAGAGTGTTGTTCTCCATATATCGTTCAGCTATCACATATACACCGACCCTTTTGCCGTCCGAGTTTAAAATCGGTTTAGCGAGGATAAAATAGCCGTCCGTGATGATATATTTTTGTTCTACGATTTTCGCAAAATCAAGCTCTCCCGCTTTTTGCAAAAACTCACCGTCCGTTTTTGATTGAACACTAATTTCGTTTTTCCCTACCGCTTGGCTTTTGTAGTCTTGTAGTTTCTTCATATCTAGTAGCTCTCTATCCAGCAAAACCTGAAATATTTTTCCGTTTGCAGAGTATATGTCGTACAAAGAGTCTATGTTTTGCTTTATCTCCAAAACTCCGGCGGGGGTAGGGTATGCCGATTTTATGTATACGTGTCCGTCTTGATACTCTGTTCCGCTTTGCGGTTTTTGTGTTGATATGACTTTTTGGAGTATTTTTGAGTCGTATTGGATTTTGACGGCGTTTAAAGACTCCATCGAGGATGCAACACGGATAAGCTCTTTTGAGTAAAAGTCTACGACTATATCGACGTTTGACTCACCTTTTACGGCGCTAGCTATCGCTTTTAGTGTTTCTGCTCCGTTTGCGCTCACAAAAGAGGCCGCATACCCTTGGTTGGCAACAGAGAGTGCGGTAGCGGCCTGAAGCTTTTGGGCGGTATTTGAGAGTGTCTGCTCAAGGTCGTAAAAATATCCGGCATTTGTCGATTCGTACAGATTTTTGGTTACCCTCTCCGTCATTGTATTTAGGTAGTATAGGGTGCCGATGATACCCAAAACGGAAGCGGCCGTTAGGATGCTAAACCACAACCCCTTATTTTTTCTAAGCTTGTCCAAAAGAGCTTGTATTTTTAATATAAGTCCAAACATTTTCCTACCTTTTTTCTTCCATCTACGGTTCGACCAGAGCGTTTTGCCCTATCCGTTTGATCGGTAAAAATATATACCCCAAAACCGTCCGTTTCCCTGTTATTATGTTGATATTGGCCTCCATCCCCGGCATTATCGGAAGCCCTTTTCCGAAATTGTCTTTTTGTGCTTTGATTTTGACGGGATAGTATGTCTCCCCTTTTTGGTTTGTGAAGCTATCCGGCGCTATGGATACAAGCTCTCCGTCGATTCTCCCGTACCTAGTGTAGTCGTATGCCGTGATCTCGACCGATGTTTTTTGCCCGACCCATATTCTACCTCTATCGGAAGCTTTGATATTTGCCTCTATCATTAGTCCCTCTTCGGCAGGGGTTATCTCGGCTACTTTATCACCAGGCTTTATCGCTCCACCGATTGTATGAAAATAAAGCTTATTAACCGTCCCGTTTACCGGAGAGGTAATTATTAGCCTGTTTGTTCTGTCGCTACTGGCTAAACTTTGTTGTGATAGCTGATTAATTTTTAACCTCACCTCTTTTAATTCGTTTAGTAGTTTTGATTCTATTTCGCTTTTAACCGACCCCATCTCAAAGCCGGCCTCTTTGTATTTGCCCTGAACAATCGGTATCTGGTTTTTTACCTCGTCTATTTGGGTCATTATGTTCTGTTTTTTGCTGGCCTCGGCCAGATACTCTTTTTTTGAACCGGCTCCCGCACGCATTAGTTGTTCCGAGATATGGGCATTCTCTTTTGCCGTTTCAAGCTCTAGCAGGAGGTTTTTGTGCTTACTCTCTAGCTCTTTTAGCTCATATCTACGTTGTTCCGCTTTTTGCGATATTGCCGCCATCCTCTCCGAGATGTGCCGTCTTTCGCTAAAAAAAATCTGCATCTCGTTTTGGGCGACTTGCGGGTAGTTGTCCGTTATCTCTTTTGGGAATTCGAGATTTTTCCCCTCAATGAGACTCGTTAGTCTAATCTCTTTGGCTTGTAACGATATTTTTTCCGAGTCCTTCTCTTTTAGGTCTGCCGTAAAAAACGCCTGATCTAGTTTATATATCGGTTGTCCGGCCTTTACCGTCTCCCCCTCTTTGGCCAGTATCTGCGATACTATCCCCCCCTCCATGTGTTGCAGTACTTTTGTCTGTCCGGACGGAACCGCCTTGCCTTCGCCTCTGACGGTTTCATCTATCTTGGAAAAAGCTGCCCACACCAAAAAAACCGTAAAAAACAACATTATCGGCGCTACCGTGATGTAGTAGTTCCATTTTTTCTCAAGCAGGATTTTATCTATCAAGATCCGGCTCCGTTTGGATTTTGCAGTTTTGAGAGTATTATATCTCTAGGCCCGTCGGCTACGATTCTGCCGTTGTTTACTACCATTACCCGATCTACAAGCTCCAGTGCGGCATATCTGTGGGTAATCACAATAACCGTTTTGTCTGCCGTCACGGTTTTTAGGTGTGATATCATCTGTCTCTCAAGCCCCATATCCATTCCGGTTGTCGGCTCATCCAAAATCAAAACAGACGGATTTTGGATAACCGCTCTGGCTAGCCCTACCAGTTGTTTTTGTCCGACAGACAATCTGGAGCCGTTCTCCCCGACTTGAAAATTCTCCCCCTCGCCGGAGCGTTTTATGAGTTCCGCCAATCCGATTTGTTGCAACAACTCTACAAGCGCATCTTTGCCTATTTTTCGTCCTATTTCTATGTTCTCTTTTATCGTTCCGGCAAACATAAAAGGCTCTTGCGGCATAACACCTATAGACTCCCTCAGCTCCACCGGATGGATGGTTACTATGTCGTGTCCGTCTATAAAAATACTTCCGGAGTCTGGGGTATTAATGGCTGAGATCAGTCTCAAAATCGAGCTTTTTCCGGCACCCGTAGGCCCTATAAAACCAACTTTCTCCCCAGCTTTGATATTAAATGAGATATTTGACAAAGAGGGGTGTTTTGCCCCTTGATATGTGAGCGATACGTTCTCAAACTCTATGTTGCCGCTTATTTTTTTTAGCCCCAGTTCAATATTCGGCTTTATTTCGGATGGGAGATGCCAAAATTTATCGAGCGATGTTAGGGACTCGTTTAGCTCTTTGTATTTTGATAAAAATCCGGATATGGAGACTATCGGAGCGATGGCTCTACCCACCAAAATACCGAGTGCGATGAGGGCTCCCAGCGTCATGCTCTTGTCTTGAATCAGATAGACCCCGACAATCAGCGTCACTACGGTTGCAAACTGCATAACGGCATACGAGATATTCGAGGCAAACCCTGAATAAAGCTGAATTTTGAGGTTTACAAAATTATAAAAACCGACCATCTGCCTCCATCTAAAAACCCTCCACGATACGGCGTTGGATAGTTTTAGGGTGTCTGCCCCTTTTATTGTTTCAAACAGATAGTTATGCTTGTGTTGCCCGTCTGCAAACAGTTTTTTCCCGAGTGAAAAAATCGGTTTTTGAAATACGATATTTACCCCCAAAATAACCCCTGAACATATCAGGGTAACGGCGGCTATAGTCGGAGAGATAACAAATATAACAGCTAAAGTCAACACGACAAACGGCAGGTCGAGGGCATGCGAAATACTCTTTGACATAAAAAAGTCTTTTACCTGCCCCATCTCTTTGAACAGGTTTGCTTTTGAGCCTGCCAGTAGTCGGTTGTGTGAGCTATCTAATATGAGAATTTTTTTTAATAGCTCCTCCTCGAGTTCCCCGCCTATTTTTTTCCCCATCGATTCGAGCAGATATGTTCTGACGCTTTTAAACAGTGCATCAAATATAAAAATCAGCACAACCCCAAAAGAGAGGACAAACAACGTGTCGGTTGCAAAGTTCGGGATAACCCTGTTGTATACGTTCATCGTGTATAGCGGTATCAAAATAACAAAGATATTGATAAAAAAAGTGAACACGGCTATTTTGATAATTTCCGGTTTTGAGTTTTGCAGATGTCGCCAAAACCACTCTTTGCCCCTCTCTTCGGTCTGCAAAATTCCGTGCTGTCTATCCGGTTTATAAAATAGTAGTATTTTTGGGTATGTCGCCGATAGCTCCTGAATTGTTTTTCTCTCTTTAGTGTGCGTGTCGGGACTTAGTATCTCACACATATCGCCGTCCAATCCGCTCAAGATAACGGCTCCGTTCTCTTCGTTTGTCAAAATGCAAGGGAGGATATGGGCGGTAGCGGTATCGGCCGAAAAATCTCCCTCTTCAAACACCAGACCGAAATCGGAAGCACCGTATTTTAGATCTTCAACCGTAGTGTGTTTTTTTTCGTGCGGCAAAACAGTATCTATCGTTTTTGGCGGTACATCCCCGTAGTAAAAATCTAAAATATATTTAAAAGATAAAAGTAAATCGTCTTTTTTTTGTTTGTTATCCATATATCCTCTTAGGTTACACAACCTGCACGGTCAAATCTACGCCGCCGCCGTTTGCGTCTATGGCGTAGTTGTTCATAGCCAGAGGCGATCCGGATACGTATGCGGTCGATGTTGTCGTATTGGTTGCGGTTGTAAACTCCGTAACGCTTATTTTTGATGCCTGTGTTGAGTTTGAGACATCCAAGCTCATATTTGTGGCTGTAGAGCTATTATCCCACGCATTTAGAGCATCTGCGCTAAATATGATATTTCCGGTTGTGATGCTTAGATATGAGGCCGTATTTATCGATTCAATATTCGACATATTGTTTTCGTAGCTATCGGCTGTTAGGTCCGTAGATGCTATTACCGTTCCGGATAGGTATATCGTGTCGGTTCCGGCTCCACCGTCAAATTTTACTTTTGACAAATCGGATAGCTTGATTCTAGCGTTATCGTTTCCGCCTAGTCCATTTAGCATCACAGAATCATCATCCGTCATGCCTGTCAAATCGACCGTATTCATAACAAAAGTTTCGTTTGACGAGTCGCCGTTTACGGTGATACTCCCTCCGGCTCCGGCCTGCAACACCTCAAAAGTCCCTACGCTCCCCCTCGCCATGGTGATATCGTTTGTCCCCATTTTTAGAGTGTCGGTTCCGGCTCCGGCATCGGCGTAGTAGATGCTTCCGGTAAAGCTAGTAAAGTCTATATCTGAAAAATCAAGGGTATCATTTCCGGCCGTACCGTAAAAATAAAGTCTCCCGCTACCTGTGACTTTTGTGAACTGGTCAAATTGGGAGAAATTCATAAACGAATTATAATTTGATAGCTCAAGTGTTTCAAATCCTGTTATCGTAAGCGTTCTAAAATCAATAGTTTGAGACATTTGGAGTATATCTGTCCCTGTCCCACCGTTTAGAACCTCTGCTGCCGTGGCTCTGGCTACTATCGTATCGTTGCCGCCTCCACCGTCTAACGTATCTGTTCCCGTCCATCCATCCAGTATGTTATCTCCGGAGTCGCCTGTTATGTTGTCTGCCCCTGTTCCACCCCTGACGTTTTCTATATTTACGACGGTATCGGCGTATGTGGCGTTGTCGCTTGCCGTACCACCAAAGCTTACCGTTGCGGCTGTTGCTCCGTTTAGCGTTAGTGTCATTGCGTGCGATATGTTACGGTAGTCAACCCAGTCATTACCGCTACCGCCGTCTATCGTATCTATATCTTGTTCGGCGGCCGCATAAAATGCAGTCCCATATATGATATCATCCCCGTTGCCGCCGTTTACGGTGTCGTTATTTCTCTCCCCGTAGAGTGTATCGTTTCCATCGCCGCCGTTTAAGGTGTCGTTGTCATTTCCGCCATATATAGTGTCATTACCCCCCATTCCGTTTATCGCATCGGTGCCGCTAGATGCATACACTATATTTGCCGAATCGTTACCGCTAAATGTATCGTTTGTTGTCCAAAGGGTCACATTTTCTATCTCGTACGCATAGTTTACGCCATCCGATGTGTTGTATCCGTCTACAAAGCTTGTACCATTCCAATATTGCATTGTTCCTGTTGCCGTTAGTTGCATAGTTTGGCTGACTAGGGCATCTTGTTGCAGGTCTAGCGTATCTACGCCGTTACCGCCGTATACGGTATCAACTCCTCTTCCGGGTCTCAGATAGTCGTCTCCGCCGTATCCCCTGAAAGTCTCACTATTGCTGCCCCCGTATATCCTGTCAACATACTCCGTAGCGTTGATGTTTTCTACGTTTTTTACCATATCAATCAAGCGGCCTGTAGATGTCTCTTTGACGGTTGTAAAATCGGATGAATTTAGATCTACGGTAATCCCTTGAATACTCTCCCAGTTTGCAGCCACCATGCCGTCATAATCCGGCTTGTAGTATGTTAAGGTATCGGTTCCCGCCCCACCGTCGATAAAGTCATACCCTTTGCCGGGCAAAAACATATCATTGCCGCCCATCCCTTGTAGATAGTTGACACCGTCATTGCCGACTATGGTATCGGCAAAGTTTGAGCCGATAATATCCTCTATACTAACAAGGGTGTCGTTGCCGTAGCCTGTAGCGGTTGCCGTGGTCGTATCTAACCTTACCGTCACTCCGGCCGTAGAGTTTTGAAAATTTGCGACATCAGTATCGTCCCCACCGTTTAGGGTATCGTTTCCGCTGCCGCTATAGAGGGTATCGTATCCGCCGCCGCCCAGAACGGTATCGCCGCCGCCTCTGCCGTCAATCGTATCCGATCCAACCCCGCCGCTGAGTGTATTTTGATTGTTGTCTCCGTAAATACGGTCGTTGTAGTCGCTCCCCTCAACTTTTTCGATATTTGAGATTGTGTCGTAACCGAGCACGGAGCCGTATTTGCCTATCGCATTTTCATTTATACTATCACCGTTTGCATCAAAACCGGCAAGGTCGATATATACCCCTGAAAACTCATCTTGAATCGTTGTTTCGTATGAGTTTGCCGGAGCAGATATAGTGTATGCCGAGACGTTTTTGTAGGTGATTGTGTCTGTATCTGCTCCACCGTCTATCGTATTGACTCCGGCTCCACCGTATATCGTATCGTTTCCGGCATCTGTGCTGATTGTGTCGTCACCCCCGCCGTCATATACGGTATCAACCCCTTTGCCGCCGTATATCTCGCTGTTTCCACTCCCGTCTTTTATGATTGTAGAGTTTAGGTTTGTGGCAAATACGAATCCCTCGTCTTTGCCGGATGTCGGACTGTAGGTGTAGTCTGTATCGGCCGTGATATTTTTGGAGACAACCGTGTATGAGTTTGTGTAGCTTTGGTTTGGGGCGATGTCTGTTGTGGATGTATATGACGGGTCTAGTACATAGTTTGCGGTAATCGATATGTCAAAATTGGCAGGAATCGTTGTTGTGTCGTATCTGACGGTAAACTCTGCCGTTTTTATTTTGGTTAGAAAATCTGCGTCAGTGGTTGATATTTCGTTTTTTAGGGCATCTTTAAAAACCAAATTATCTTTTGAGATTGTGTTGCCTGCTATTGCATTTCCGTCTTTGTCCATTAGTGTAACGCCTGCCGGAAGTCCGGTGACGACAAAATTATCTATATAAAACCCCTCCGGCATTTGCGGGGTAAATCTAAGAACTCTGGAGATGTGCGTAGCATCAAAATATTTTGAGTTGTCGGCATAGATAGATAGATTTGCCGTCGAGGTACTCATATCTATGGTTTCCGGCTGATACTGCGTGGATGAGGCATCGGATGAATACCCGTCGGTGCTTCCGCCTCCGCCGTAGACGGTTGTCCCGTCTGTTTTGTATGTTAGTTGATGGGCTGTCCCTTTAAAATAAAAAACAGGTTTTGCGGCATCGCTGACATTGCCGGTTCCGGGCTGAACGTACGTGTTGCCGTCCCCGTTTCCGCTCCCATTGCCGTATCCGGTAAAGTCGTTTTTTGGCCCCCAGCCTATATAGTCTTTTTTGTAAGCATCAAAGTCGTTTACATGTGGTTTTTTATACTCCGAATCGCTGACGATTTTTTTTGGAGCTTGTGATACCGGCATCGAAAAAGCGATACTTTGAGCCGTAAACGGTTCGCTATATTTGTCGGTGTGGTTTTTTTGCCCTATCTCTTCCGGTTGTATTTGCGGGATATTTTGGACGTAAAAAGCGTTGTATTCGTTTATTTTCGGCTCTTCGGCTTTTTGCGGTTCGTCTTTTTTTTCCGTATCGTCTTGTTTTTCGTTTGCCAAAGAGACATTGCCTGAGACTAGTACCGCATCTTTTGGGACGACCGCTATATTTTGAACTTTATTTAGTACGTCGGCGACATCCATCTTTGCCCCGTTCGGCAACCTGATAGATGGTGCTCCGTCCTCAAAGGCTACAAGCCCCATCGAGACAAAAGTAATCTGCCCGCCGTTTGGGAGGGTGGCTATGACATCGGAGCCGACTAGTTGAAGTTGTGCGTTTTTGATGTCTACACCGAGGTTTAGCTCATCCCCCGGTCTCAAAAAGAGATTTACGTTCTCACCTTTTTTTGGAGCCGTTTTGAGTGTTATATTCCCTTTTGTATATGCTACGTCGTTTGTCCCTGCCATTGTTTATAACCTCCGACTAATCTTTTGACTTAAAGTACCCGTTTAAAACTAATTAGTCAAGTTTGAAGCCTCAATCGTCTCCCTAAATCTCTTAGCCCCCTCTTTGCTACTCTCTATCCTCTCGTTTATCCCCGTAAACGAAAATATTATCCGACTTTGCGGGGCGGGAATTAGCTCTTTTATTTTGTTTAGGTTTATGATGTATGAGCGGTGAATCCTTGCAAACGAGTGGGGGCGTAGGCTCTCCTCAAGAGTCGAGATCTTACCCTGATAGTACGAAAACCCCTCTTGTGAGCGGAGCATCGTCTCCGACAAATCGGCTTTTACATAGTAGATATCGGACGGGGTTAGCAGTAGCTTTGTATCCCCTATCTTTGAGACAAAACGGGGAATTACGTTTTTTTTGTTCCCCTCTATCCTCTCTATGGAGCGCTTTAGTGTTGTTTTGTCGTACGGTTTTAGCAGATAGTCCACCGCTCCAACTTCAAAAGCCTTCAGCGCATACTCCTCAAAAGCGGTTTGATAGACTATAAAAATATCCGGATATACCTTTTTTAGCTCACCACCAAGCTCTATACCGCCTCCGCTGCTCATCGAGATATCCAAAAAAGCAGCGTCAAAACCGTTTTTTGACCCCTTTGCCGCCTCTAGCGCCTGGTTAGCCGAGGTGGCGGCTGTAATGTCGGTATAGCCTAGTTCGGTGAGGAGTCTTGAGAGTCTGTTTAGTGCTAGTTGTTCATCATCTACTATTAGTATCCTCAACTTTTTACCCCCTCCACTGTTATTTCGTATGATACGTTTTTTTTGTCTTTCAGCTGCAATGAACCGTTTTGGAGCCTCTCCAACCTCTCTTTTAGGTTGTTTAGACCGACTCCAAAACCGGCATTTTGTACCTCTGCTCCGTTGTTTGAGACTGTTATCTGTAGATTTTGGCCCACCTTTTTTGCCGCTATTTTGATGTAAAGCCCCTCTTGCTTGTCTGAAAATCCGTGCTTAACGCCGTTTTCGCATAAAAGCTGTATGGAAAATTTAGGAACCGGAGCTTTTACGGCCTCTTGTTGTATGTCTACATCCAGTTTTATTGCGCCGTTAAAACGGATATTTTCAAGCTCTATATACCGTTTTGCATTTTCTATCTCTTCACCTAGTTCCACAACGGCTTTTTCCGCCATTACGGCTCTCAAAAACGCCGATAGCTTTAGTGTCATCTCCTCGGCCTTGTCCGCATCGACGTGGATTAGTTCTGTTATGGAGTTTAGGGCGTTAAACAAAAAGTGTGAGTTTAGCTGTGTCTCCAAAGAGTCGAGTCTGCTTTTTGCCAGCAGCCTCTCCAGCTCTTCGTTTTTATTTCTAGCTTTTACGAATCTGTATATCAAAGCCCCTATCAAATACCCGTTTATCCCGACGAGTACAGATGTTGCAATAGTATTTTGGGATACGACGGGCGGCAGATTATCGCCGACGGCTTTTAAAAATTCAAACGAAGCCAAAGAGCCGAAAAAACCGGATAAAAACGAAAACATAGCCGCTATGGGATTCCACAAAAATTTTGGAACTTTCGGCAAAATATAGCTGTTCATAAAAGTAATCAAAACAACTGAAAATATAGATACCGATATACCAAAGACACTTCCGCTGAGAGCACCGTCAAAAGGATCCATTCCGAGAGCAAAAAAGCAAAAAAACGACAGCGAAGAGGCGAGCAGGGCACCGCTAACCGCTACGATTAGCCAATCTTTGGCGGTGATTTTTAGTTCATTCATACCTTTAAAACCTTGCTCAAATTTTCTACTCCCGACACAACACCCGGCCACCCCTGTGCAGGATAGACGGTATCGCCTACCATATATAGCCCTTTTATCCTAGCGTCGTTTGGCGGGAGTCTGAAAACCGGATTTGCTAGACTCATAGCGTTTCCGCCCAGTTGAACCCTTTTTGTAAAACGGTAAAACGTTTTCGGGGTTGCCGCAAAACTATCTATAACGCTAGAGCCGTCTATCTCTAGGCTTTTGCATATCCACTCTATCAAAAAACTACAAAGGTTCGCTTTTTTTGCCCCGTATTCGGTTTTTGAAAGGCCTGTCCACTCTGTTGCATCGACGTGTATAGAGGCCGTTACCGAGTATTCGCCGTTTTTTGAGATGATATTATCAGAGCTATCGCTAAAAGAGACAAAAACAGCTTTTGAGATTGTATATTTTATCCGCTCTTTTGCTATTAGCTGATAGTGATGGTCGAATTTTTTGTCGCTTTTTATAGTCAGATACACTACAAATGCGCTTTGTTTATTGTCCAGATATTTGTATTGGGCGAAATAATCTTTGATCTCTTTGTCCGAAAAAAGCTCTGTATTGTCAAATATAGAGCCTCCAAATACGATATTTTCGGCTTCCAATGTGTCACTATTTGTCGTTATCCTAAAACCGTCTTTTAGTTTTTGGATAGATTTTACCTCTGAGTTTTTTCTGATATCCTCTACTTTTGAGACCAGAGTATCACATATCGCCCCCATCCCGCCGATAGGGTAGTGGGTCTGTCTAAAAGCATACCCCAAAGAGAGTATGAGTGCCAGTGCGCTGATTTTGTCAATCGTAGCCTGTGCCACTATAAGCACTTGTCCGTTCAAAAAATCTTCGTATTCCGGCGTTAATTTGCCGTAAAAGCTCTCAACCCATTTTTTGCCGTTCAAAACAGGTAACGGGAAAAATCCGGCAAATAAGGGGATGAAGCTAAAAAGGGAGATTATTTTTTTTGATATGGAGCCGCCGCTGTAGTAATATCCGGTTTGGTCGTAAAAATCGTTTTGGATTTTGATGATGCTCTCCCAAAACCGCTTATGGTTTTCGTCCGGATACCCCTTTTGTATCTCCCCCAAAAACATCTCCAAATCCCTAAACCGTCTGATTGTTTTGTTTTGGTGGATAACGGTGATAGCCGGATCACTCTCTATGACTTTTGGGTATACCCCTATTTTTTCAAACATTTTTTTGACCCGTTCGCCCTCTCCGTACCCGCTTAGAGTGGTGGCTCCCGCATTGTATAGTCTGCCGCCCCTGCAAAATGTAGAGGCACATCCGCCCAGATACCCCTCTCTTTCAAACAGCACTACCTCTTTTTTTTCGGCATTCAACAAAGCCGCCGCCGAACATCCGCCGATACCGCCGCCGATCACGGCAAACTCTCTCATATTTTTTGCCTTTATAGTCACGCAATTTTTTGTTTAGTATGACTATGTTTTGGATTTTTTGGTAGGTTGTTTTTGGCCGTTGGTTATGAACTGACAAATAATCGGTACAAACAAACCCGTATTCTCGTAAAAATACAACCAAAAAGGGGTTGCAATGAAAGTTGTACTCAGTATAGCAGGTTCTGATAGCGGCGGCGGGGCTGGAATACAGGCCGACATAAAGACGTTTGAGGCGCACGGTGTTTTTTCCGCTACGGCTGTTACCGCTTTAACCGCCCAAAATACGTTGGGTGTGAGCGGTGTTTTTGCATCGTCTCCGGAGTTTGTAATCTCCCAGATACGCTCCGTCATGGATGATTTTGATGTTGCAGCCGTAAAGATAGGGGCTTTGCTAACAAAAGAGATTGTAGATGCGGTGAGAGCTGAACTGGCAGGATATGACGGACATATAGTGCTGGATCCCGTATGCGTATCAAAAGCCGGTTCGCCGCTACTAGAAGAGGGAGCCGAGGGGGCGCTTCTTGAGCTTTGCGAGAGGGCTACGGTAGTAACGCCGAATATGACGGAGGCAAAAAAGCTATACGGCTACGAGATAGGAAACAGCGACTCTCTGGAGACGCTACGCAATATCGGGTATCCGGTACTCGTAAAAAACCATCCGATAAAAAGAGAGGAGGGGGATTTTTGCGTTGATATTTTGTATGACGGACGAAACAAGAGTATTTTTGAGACTCCGGCCTCCGATTCTGCTTTTACGCATGGGGCAGGGTGTTCGTTTTCATCTGCCATAGCGGCGAATCTGGCTCTTGGATACCATCTGTGTGAGGCGATAGCCAGAGCCAAACGGTTTGTGTATTTCTCTATAGAGGAGGGGGTAAAAGCGGGTGCTTTGGGGGGTGGTAAACACCCGATGTCACATAGGGCCGGTTTTTTATCCTTTGAGCAAAATAGGTACTAAAAATTTGAGGACAAATCTACAAAAAGGGACAACATGCGGATAAATATAGCTTTAGAGTGGTTTTTGAACCCAGATCATCTGCCGTTTATAGCGGGAGTCTCAAAAGGTTTTTACGAGAGGGCGGGGCTGGATGTCCGTATTATCGTCCCAAGCGAGCATTATGACGGTTTGGAGGCTCTCAAAAATGGGGAGATAGAGTTTGCAGTCAATGAGCCTTTGCATCTAATCGAACAGTTTAGCCCGGATATGCTCTCTCTGGGTAGTTTTTTTGAGACGAGGGGCGGGGTGATGTTGTCTCGTGAGGGTGAGCGAAAACTACTAAACGGCGAGAAAATACGGATCAGCTCCCCGGTCTCAAACGACACGACCGACAAAATAGCCATAGAGATACTGACGAGATACGCCGCAAAGTCCGGCGTAATACTGGAACCGTCAAACGTTTGGATAGAGGAGGCCGGTTTTTATCATATTGCAAACATAAAATCCGGATACGACGGGGCGTGGCTTGTTTTTTTCAATTTTGAGGGGGTTGAGGCTATAGCCGAGGGGCTTGATACCGTGCTGATAGACTCTGCCGTCGGCGGATTTGCCAATTTTTCGGCTCTTGATATTTTCACGACAAAAAGTTTTTTTGAGAGAGAGACGGACGTGATAAACGGGTTTATAGCGGCGACCAAAGAGGCTATGGTCTATATCGCCAAAAACCGGACGGAGGCAAGAGAGATATACTACGACTACTCCGGCGAAGAGCGCTCAAAACTAACCGATGAGATCATAGACGAGACGCTCAAATGTTTTAATCCGGAGTTTGTCTCCAGCGCAAAAAAACAAAGAGAGACTCTGGAATTTTTTAGAGAGCTAGGTATAACAAACCTAACCTACAACGAGCTCTCCGGTGCGTTTTTGGGGTGATTGATATTTTATTTTCGCCGCATCTAGTAGTTTTCCTCGCCGGAGTGCATGGATATGTCGAAAACCGTAGTCTGGTTTCTGCCGTTTTGTTTTGAGTGGTATAGTGCCTCATCGGCGAATTTGATAGTTTGCCAATGCGACCTTGCGTCGATGTTGTAGACGGCAACTCCGGCGGATAATGTTTTATTAAACGAAACCGTCCCCGCCTCAAACCTAATCAGCGAAAACTCATTTCTGATTTGTTCCGCTATTTTAAATGCGATATCCCTGTTTACATCAAACAGCAAAATCAAAAACTCCTCCCCTCCGTATCTGACTCCAAAATCGGAACCTTTTATGTTGTTTTTGATTGTCGAGCCGACCGCTTTTATCACTTTGTCGCCTACGTCGTGACCGTATCCGTCGTTAACCTGTTTGAAAAAATCTACATCCAACATAACGATTGCGTACTCTATGGATTTGTTGTGGCTGTTTTGAGATAAGAAATTTTCCAAAAACCGTCTGTTGTATAGATTTGTGAGCGAGTCTTTTAGTGAGGACTCCTCCAAAATCTCCATTAGTATTTTTGTCTCCAAAACAGGCCTTGCCGTCTCTATCAAGTTTTTGACGATAGGGAGATTCTCCCTAAAATCCATACTCTCCTCTTTGGACTCAAACTCAATATTCAAAATTAGATTTTTTTTGTCACTGAGGGTAAACGGTAGACATATATACTCTTTGTTATCTAGCATACACTCGGCGCATATATTTGCAAAATCGGTAGAGAACATATCTTTTCGTAGTCTATCGGCTCTACAATCGGCAGATATAAACTTTTGAAGTTTTTCGACCCCTCTTTTGTTTGAATATATTTTTGTTTTATCTCTAGCCTCTTTGTCGATCTCAAAAATAGATATATTCTCTATCTTGAACTTCTCTTTAAAAATATAGAGTAACCTGTTTATGATAGTTTGCCTGTCTTTGTCGCCCTCTATCGTTTTTTTGAACAAAAATATGTTTGATAGTTCGTTTAGCCTATTTGCGACCGATGCGGCCTCACCTGATAGTTTTGTTTTGATGTTGTATGAAAAATCGCCGTGATATGCCTTTGATATCCCCTCTTCCAAATCGTCGAAAAGCGTTATGTACGGCTTTATGTAGTAGTTTGCCACCAAAATCGCCGCAACAAGAAAGACTACCGCAAAAATCGCAAGTTTGGTCACTATATCTATGCCGTCTTTGATGGTCTCTTCGAGGCTCACATCCATACTGATAGCGCCTAACACATCGCCTATTTTTGCGGTGTGGCAATCTATACAGTTTGGACTGGAGGTTTCGCCGGCCATATACGGTATAGCTATTCTCAAAAACTTTTTACCGTTTTTCTCTATGACGACAGACTCCTCTTTTCCGGTGTTCAAAACCTTGCTTTGGAGGGCATCGTATTCGGATTCCGATGTTTTCCCTTTGCCGTATTGCGAAATTACGCTATTTGAGCGTACTATTTTTATATTTTCTATATCTTGATTTTTTACAATATTTGAGAGGTAATACTCTCTTTTATCCATAATGCCGTTTACCATGTGGGCTGTCAAACCGTCTCTGACTGCACCGGCCAATACGACGGCGTTGTTTCTGGCGGTTTTGTGTCCGTAATCTTTAAAATTTGCAGCGACGTAAATCGTAATAACGGAGCTCAAAACAAACAAAACCATCCCGATTATTAAAAAAACTTTTTTGTTTATACTCATTTATTTCTCTTTTTTAGTTAACTAATTTAAACCTATGATTAATTCTCAAATTTCCGGCAAAGCCGTAAACTAGGCCTTTGGCAGGCGACTTTGCGGTCATTAGACATATATAAAGCTTGTTGATTAAAGAATATTATACCAGAAAAATATCTTTTAAATAACTTAAATTTATTATCTTGTTGAGAATTTTTGAAAGAAAATGGGAATTTTTGACTCTATATCAATAGTTTTGTGTTATTTTTTAGATATTGTGAGTTTTATTGTATGAATTTAATTACTTTTCATTAGATTTTTTATTTATTTGACCTATGTCAATTTTTTGTCTTTGTTTTTGGGTTAAACTACCCTCGTAACCAAAAAAAGGAGTTTCATAATGGATTCTTCAAGACGAGAGTTTCTGAAAAAAAGTGCCGCAACGGCCGCTATGAGCGCCGTCGGTATGACGATTGCCGCCGAGGATGCAAACGCCGCCAAAGCCGCCGAAAAAGGGTGGAGATGGGACAAGGCAGTTTGTAGATTCTGCGGTACCGGATGCGGCGTTATGGTCGCAACCAAAGAGGATAAAATAGTAGCCGTAAAAGGTGACCCTGCCGCTCCGGTAAACAAGGGTCTAAACTGTATCAAGGGTTATTTCCTTGCAAAAATTATGTACGGTGCCGACAGGCTAACCGAGCCGCTTTTGCGTGTTAACGATAAAGGGGAGTTTGACAAAAAAGGTCAGTTTAAACCTGTTAGCTGGCAAAAAGCGTTTGACGTTATGACCGCAAAATTCAAAGAGACATATTCCAAAAACGGCCCTACAAGTGTCGGCGTATTCGGCTCCGGTCAATATACGATGCACGAAGGCTACGCCGCTCTTAAGCTTATGAAAGGCGGCTTTAGATCAAATAACATAGATCCAAACGCTAGACACTGTATGGCCTCCGCCGTTACCGGCTTTATGCAGACATTCGGTATTGATGAGCCTGCGGGTTGCTTTGACGACATTGAGCTAACCGATACGATAGTTACATGGGGTGCCAATATGGCCGAAATGCACCCTATCCTGTGGTCTAGGGTATCCGATAGAAAACTAACCAACAAAGACAAAGTAAAAGTAGTAAACCTATCTACATACACAAACAGAACGTCCGACCTAGCCGACATCGAGATCATATTTAGACCAAACTCGGACCTTGCTATATGGAACTATATAGCTCATGAAATAGTCTACAACAATGAGAGCGCTATCGACTGGAAATTCGTAAAAGACAACTGTATTTTCACGACTAGCTGGGTAGACACCGGATACGGTATGAGACCGAATCCGAATCACCCAAAATACCTACCTAGCGAAAAAGACACCGCCGCAAAAGAGGTTTCAAAAGTCGTAAGCGCACTAGAAGCTCCGGCACTTGCTCCGTTTGGCTACAAAGAGGGTGAGACTATGAAAATGACTCACAACGGCGTTGCGGGTGCAAACTGGGAGATTACTTTTGAAGAGTTCAAAAGAGGTCTTGCTCCGTACACTTTGGACTATGTGGCAAATGTCGCCAAAGGGAATCCTGATGAAGACATAAACGAGTTCAAGAAAAAACTACAAGCCTTAGCCGCACTATATGTGGAAAAAGGTAGAAAAGTAGTATCTTTCTGGACGATGGGTATGAACCAACACACCAGAGGGACATGGGTAAACAGTCAGTCGTATATGGTGCATATGCTTCTCGGTAAGCAATCAAAACCGGGTGAAGGTGCATTCTCTCTAACAGGTCAACCATCCGCTTGCGGTACGGCTAGAGAGGTCGGGACGTTTAGCCATAGACTACCTGCCGATATGGTCGTGATGAATCCAAAACATAGAGACGTAACGGAAAAAATCTGGAAAGTCCCTGCCGGAACTATCAACCCTGTAATGGGAAGCCACTATATGCAAATCATGAGAGATTTGGAAGACGGAAAAATCAAATGGGCGTGGGTACATGTCAACAACCCATGGCAAGATACCGCAAATGCTAACCACTGGATCAAAGCGGCTAGAGAGATGGATAACTTCATCGTATGCTCCGACGCATATCCCGGTATTTCGGCAAAAGTTGCAGACCTAATCTTGCCGTCGGCTATGATTTACGAGAAATGGGGCGGTTACGGCAACGCCGAGAGAAGAACGCAACAATGGAGACAACAGGTAACTCCGGTCGGTCAGGCTATGCCGGACTTGTGGCAGTATATGGAATTCGCAAAGAGATTTACAGTCGGCGAAGTCTGGAAAAGCTGGAAAATCAACAACGACGTTACATTGCCGGATATTACGGCGGCGGCTACGGCGATGGGATACAAAACTACCGATACGCTATTTGACGTACTCTTTGCAAACAAAGAGGCCAAAGGTTACAAATGGCCGGATGCAATAGGCAAAGGGTTTTATAACACGGAAGCCGAAGGGGACAAAAGAAACGTGGTCGGAACGGATGGAAAACCGTTTAAAGGGTACGGATTCTTTGTTCACAAATACATCTGGGAAGAGTATAGAAAGTTCGGCCTAGGACATGGACATGACCTTGCAGATTTTGATACCTACCATAGAGTAAGGGGTCTTAAATGGCCTGTCGTAGACGGCAAAGAGACTCAATGGAGATTTAACGCCAAATACGACCCGTATGCGAAAAAAACCGGAAGAGCGTTTGCATTTTACGGAGAGTTCAGTAAAGAGATACCGAAAGGTACATTGGCAGGACCTACGGCCGGTACAAAAGTAAATCTGGCAAATAAAGCCAAAATATTTATGCACCCGTATATGGATCCACCTGAGGTTCCTACAAAAGAGTATCCGCTATGGCTATGTACCGGCAGAGTGTTAGAGCATTGGCATTCAGGCACTATGACGATGAGGGTTCCTGAGCTATACCGTGCCGTACCTGAAGCGCTATGCTATATGCACCCAGATACCGCAAAAGAAAAAGGGGTCAAAGACGGCGAACTCGTATGGGTAGAATCCAGAAGGGGCAAAGTCAAAGCAAGGGTAGAGACAAGAGGTAGAAATAGACCTCCTAAAAATCTGGTATATGTCCCTTGGTTTGACGAGAAAGTCTATATCAATAAAGTTTGTTTGGACGCAACATGCCCGATATCAAAACAAACGGATTTCAAAAAATGTGCCGTTAAGGTGTATAAGGCTTAAAAGTGACACCGGATAATAGTTCAAAGTCAAAAAATCTGACACCTCCGGCGGCAAGCCTTAGTGATTCACCCTCCAAGGTGGAACCTAGTCAAAGGCGCAAGTTTATTATCCAGACCCTTCAGGGGGTTGGACTTGCAGCGCTGGGTGCGGTAACGTGGAGTGCATATGTAACGCATGCAAAAGCCTCCCCGTTAGCCCTTAGACCCCCGGGCGCTATAGGCGAAAAAGAGTTTTTGGCTAAATGTATAAAGTGCGGGCTATGCGTCGAGGCGTGTCCGTTTCATACTTTGAAACTGGCAAAAGCCGAAGATAACGTAGCCATAGGGACACCGTTTTTTACACCGCGCACTATCCCTTGCTATATGTGCAAGGATATACCGTGTGTTCCGCCTTGCCCTACGGGCGCTTTGGATGAGTCGCTTGTCAGTATGGCTGGACGGCTAAATATCAACACGGCAAAAATGGGTGTAGCGGTTATAGATTCAGATCAGTGTATAGCGTTTTGGGGGATTCAGTGTGATGCCTGCTATAGGGCTTGTCCACTTCTTGGAAGCGCTATCGTCATAGACCATTCCAGAAACGACCGTACCGGCAAACACGCCTATCTGGTTCCGAGGGTTGCGGGGGATATTTGCACAGGGTGTGGACTGTGCGAAAAGGCCTGCGTAACAGAAAAGGCCTCGATACAAGTGTTGCCGCTGTCTGTTGCAAAAGGAAGAGCCGGAAGAAACTATATAAAAGGGTGGGATGAAGCGGACGAAAAAAGGCTTGAGGGATCGGAAAAAACCGAAACCAAAACCAAAACTCCGCAAAGCGCCAAAAAGGCGGTTGACTACCTGAATAGCGGAGGTCTGTGATGAGTTTTTTCAAAAAATACGGATTTTTGCTTGCAAGAAGGGTTACGCAAATTTCCATGATTATCCTTTACGGTGCCGCAAACTGGTGGGGCTTTAAGTTTTTGGAGGGGAATCTCTCCTCCTCGTTATTGTTGCAAAAAATTCACCTAAGCGACCCGTACGCCGTGATACAAATGTTTGCGGCTGGAGCCGTAGTGGGCGTTGACGCATTAGTAGGAGCCGCCACGGTGGCACTATTTTACGCCCTGCTCGGCGGAAGAGGGTTTTGTGCTTGGGTGTGCCCCGTCAATATCGTGACCGATACCGCCAACTATCTCAGAAGAAAGCTCAAACTCGACGAGGTAGAGAGAAAAATATGGGTGAGTAGAAACGTCAGATATTGGGTTTTGGCTATCAGTATTCTGATTTCGTTTGTTTTGGGGATTGGGGCTTTTGAGCTTATCAGTCCGATAGGGATACTAAACAGAGGGCTTATATATGGAGCCGGACTCGGATTTTCCGTAGTTGTTTCGGTATTTTTATTTGATTTGTTCGCCCTAAAAAACGGTTTTTGTGGACATGTTTGCCCTCTTGGGGGGTTTTATTCTCTAATCGGAAAATTTAGCCTCTTTAGGGTTAGACATGACCAGCAAAAATGTACGCTATGTATGAAATGCGTCAATATCTGTCCGGAGAGACAGGTTCTCTCTATGATAGGGAAAAAAAGCGACTTCGTAAAAGGCAAAGAGTGTACAAATTGCGCCAGATGTATTGAAGTTTGCGATGACGACGCTCTCGGCTTTAGCTTTCGAGGCATCACAAAATAAAGGTCTCAAAAAAGCAGTTAGCTGCGTGGGCGCTCGCCTTGAAGACCTAATTTACGGCTTTGCCGGAAATTTGAGAATTAATCAAGGTAGCAGTTAGCTGCGTGGGCAGTCTGCCGAAGACCTAATTTACGGCTTTGCCGGAAATTTGAGAATTAATCAAATAAAAAAGGAGACGGTTATGAAAAAAAGCGCCGCTATTTTTGGAACGTTAATAGCGATAGGTTGCGCAAGCCTACTTATGGCTGCAAAGAGTGACACTGTAATCAAAGACGATAAAATCGGTATAGCAAAAGTAAGCGTCGAAGCCGACAGCGGCCTAAACGAAAAACCGTATGCGATTCAAGGCAAAAATCCAGGCGAAAAAAATAAGAGGATACCTAGAGCTTACGACAATGCCCCTCCGATGATTCCGCACGATATTAGCGCATTCGGTGAGATCACTAAAGAGAGTAATGCGTGTATCGGATGTCACATGCCGGATGCGGCAAAAGCGGTTGGTGCGATTGCCGTCCCGAAATCACACCTTACGAACCTTAGAAAAGGCAACGGTGAAGACCTAAAAGGGGAGCTTTGGAACGGTAGATACAACTGTACCCAATGCCATGCGCCTCAAGCGGTACTAGATCCTGCGGTGATGAACAAGTTCAAAGGGGCGTTTAGGGCAAAAACAGGCGGTGAATACAAAACCAACCTGATAGATACGATTAGAGAAGGTGTCGTAGAAGACAAAAGCGGTGCTTTTGATATGAGCAAAGATATTCAGGCTGACTAACATTGAGTAGCAGGAGAGATTTTTTCTCATCTTTTGGGGGTCTTGTACAAAAAAACAAAAAAGAGGAGCCGTTTGCCCCTCTCCCCCCTTTTTTTGATCTCCAAAAATCTTCCGCATGCCATTCGTGTACCGATGCCGCTTGTGTGGCCTCGTGTGATGAAGGGGTTATTAAGAGAGAAGAGGGCAAATCCCCTTATCTTGACTTTTCAAAAAGAGGGTGTACGTTTTGCGCCGATTGCGCCTCCTCGTGTATTGCCGGAGTCTTTAGCCCTGAGCATAACGGACAGATAAATGCGGCATTTGAGATTGACGTAAGTAGCTGTATGGCGTGGCATAATACGATATGCAAAAGCTGTTTTGACCCTTGTCTACAGAGGGCTATAGAGTTTTGCGGGCTGTTTTTCCCCTCCGTCCGCCCGCAAACCTGTATATCTTGCGGTTTTTGCGTAGCCGTCTGCCCGACAGATGCAATCAAGATTACCAAAGGAGTTTAAGTGAGATTGGTGATACTATTTTTGGCCTTTTGTGTATGTGTTTTTGCAGGTGATATAAAACCGCAAAAGACGGTTTCGCTAGACTCTCCTGCCGTAGATATATCATATAACGGCAAAGCCCTTTATATCTCCACCGCAAAAGGTGATATTTTCGAGATAGACAAAAACAAAAAACCTAAAAAAATAGCCTCATTACCTCAAATACCGTCCCAAATCGGCGGGATGAGAAATCAAAAAGCGTTTACGTTGGATGTATCAAAAAGCGGCTCCACGCTGTTTGTCGGAGGTGAAGACGGGTATTTGTATATGGTTGGGGGCGGTGCTTTCAAAAAAACGTCGTTTAAAACCTCGGCTGTGATAAAAAAAGTAGCCGCTATCTCCGATACAGCCGTTCTTATCGGACTCGTCAGCTCTCAGGTAATTCTCTACGATACGGCAAAAAACAAAAAAATATACGAGATACAAATCGGCACCTCTACATTTGGAGATATGGCTCTCTCCGAGGATGCAAAGACCGCCGCCGTAGCTACCGAGGCCGGAGCGGTACATATACTAGACGTTTTGGGCGGAAAGATGAGAGGGGTATACAAAAACGTAAATCTGGACAATATCTACAAAATAGACTATAAAAATAAAACACTCATAACGGCGGGACAGGATAGAAAGTCTACCGTAATTACCGATACCGGAGCGTTGAAAGCCAGATTTGACGGAGAGTTTTTGATATATGCGGCGGCACTCTCTCCAAGTGCCCAAAAAGGGGCGGCGGCTATAAACGAACAAAATGATATTGCCGTATTCGATATCCCGTCAAAAACAAAAATAGCGACGGCAAAAGGGCATACGGCTACGTTAAACAAAATAGTATTTTTGGGCGAAAACGAGTTTGTATCGGCCGCCGACGAGAATAAAATCATCTTTTGGAGTGTAAAATGAATATTTCGAGTATAGTCGTAAAATGTGCCCCCAAATATCTGGAGGAGACGCTAAAAAAGCTAAACGACTCAGGGCTTTGTGAGGTTTTCGCCTCCGATGAGAGCGGTAGGATAATCGCCGTTATCGAGGGTGATAGTACCGAGAGCGAGAGTGAAAAGTTAAGAGGTATTCAGGCTATGGAGCATATACTAAGCGCAGAGATGGTGTATGCCTATTCGGAGAGCGAATTTGCACCGGAAGAGGGTAAGTTTGACAGGGTATCCAGTGAGCTTGTCGAAAGCCTAAATACCGAAATTCCGGCCGAGCAAATAGAGTATAGAGGACACCTAAAGGATAAATAATGATAGGCTCCAAACTCGTTGAGATAGAGGTTCCGCAAAAGGCAATGATAGTATCCCATACCGATCTAAACGGGGTTATCACATACGCAAACGATACGTTCTGTCTGATTAGCGGGTACTCCAGTTCCGAGCTTGTAGGCAAACCGCATAACATACTAAGACATCCGGATATGCCCTCTTCGCTATTTAAAAACCTTTGGGAGACTGTGGCAGAGGGGAAAATGTGGTCCGGATACGTCAAAAATATGACAAAAGATGGGGGCTACTACTGGGTTTATGCTCACGTCTCAAGGCTTTTTGATAAAGACGGTAAACCTGTCGGCTACAAATCGCTCAGGCAACCGGTCTCAAAGGAAAAAAGAAACGAGCTTGAGGAGTCGTACACGAGGCTCAAAGAGATAGAAGAGCACAAAATAAAGATAAATACGTGGATTGATGCCGATTTGATTCAAAAACTAACCGACGGCGATAGCTCTTTGGGTACGCTCAACAGACGGCTGAGAGAGATTTTAGGCTGATTTGTGTCTATGACCGATTTTGAAAAAGCTGTAAGAGGGGTTGAGCTTTTTTCGAGATTTGACGAGAGAGAGTTGGAGCTTTTGTCGGCTCAATCCGTAGTCAAGAGATTTAGCCATTCGCAGATAGTTTTTTTTGAGGATGAGGATTCGCCGTACTGGTATTTTGTCGCCTCCGGTAGGCTTAAAGCCTATAAAACAGATAAAAACGAACACAACATATCGCTTTGCCAGCTAACCCCGCCAATGGCGGTAAACGACATCAGGGTAACCAAAAACGGTTTTGAGGGGACAATGTTTGCTACGATAGAGGGGATGAGCGAGGGGATGCTACTTGGGTTAAAGGTCGCAGCCTTACCGCTTTTATTTGCACAGATTCGGGCTTTCCCGACTATCTGTATGCAGGCGGCTCTGTATAGTATAGAGCGGTATCAGAGAGCTTTTTATAGCGGGATGATACTTGACGGAACGGGAAAAGTGGCTTTTATGCTATTGCAGGATTTGGAGCGGTTCAATGCTATGAAAAAACAGGATATTGCCGCTATTTTGAATATTCAGCCTGAGACATTGTCGAGAATTTTGGGTAAACTATCGAGAAAAGGGATTATAGAGATAGGCTCCGATATCAAGGTGATCGATACCGAATCCCTCAAAGAGCTGTATGAGTAAAGGGTTTTTATGAACAAGATAACATCCCAGATAAAATTTATAGGGATTAGCCTCTCGGTTATCTCTATAGCTTTGATACTTTTGACCCTAAATCTAAACTACAGTAGCAAAAACGACGGGCATGTCGTAAATATCGCCGGAAAAGAGCGGATGTTGACTCAGAAAATGGCAAAAGAGCTGTTTTTGAATCTCCATAGGGATGCAAAGGATTTCAATGAGTTTGAGGCGGCAAAAAAGGAGTTTTTGGCCAATCTTTCCGATTTAACCGAGGGGAATGATAAAAATAGAATCAACCCGCCGCCAACATTGGCTATAAAAACGAGACTGCAAAACATAAAACAAAAAAGCGATATTTTTTTGGAGTATGCCGCAAAGATAAAGGGGGGGAATACATCAACCGAGATCGTAGAGATGATGTATCTCTCAAACAATATGCTCCTCTCCTCAATCGACGAGACGGTTAGGATATATGCGGCAGAGGTGGAGTCTCAGCGGATAAGGCTGGAGGCTTTGCAGTATTTCGGCGGCGCACTCATATTATTTGCGGTTTTAATGAGCGTGTATCTGGTAAAACAAATTGAAGCTAAATTTGATAAATTCCTGCACGATACGAGAGAGATCGGAAGCATTAAGTGTGACGAGTCCGATTTTGTCGGTTCTGCAGAGGATGACGGCGAGTTAGAGCAAGCTAAGAGCAAGCTAAAGAACTTTATGGATAAAGTGGAAAAAGTAGTTGCAAAAGCCCAAAAAGCCCTTGATGAGTCTCAAAATGCAATCTCTGAGCTGGAGGCAAGTACAAAAGTCGTCGAAAAAAGGCTTTTGAGTGGAGATTTGGACGAGAAGACGAAAAAAGAGATGGAGAACTACGTAGACGAGAGTGAAGACCTAACCATCTCATCATTAGAAGAGATAGCCGGAACAAAAGAGATGCTCAGTAAATTCAAAGAAAAACTAAACGAGATTAATCAGAAAATAGGGTAGGGATGGTGTCGGTATATCGGGCGAGGACTACCTATAGTTTTTCATAGCCCTTGCCGCCTCTAGCTTCGCCTCTTTCTCTTTTATCGCATCCCGTTTGTCATGGAGTTGCTTCCCTTTTGCTAGGGCGATTTCGAGTTTGATTTTGTTTCTATTATTTGCGTATAGCGACAAGACGACTATCGTTAGTCCGTCCTCTTTTACTTTTTGGTGGAGCTTCAAAAGCTCTTTTTTGTGCAACAGTAGCTTTCTGACCCTTGTTTCATCAGGTTTATATGCCGTGACGGCAGTTTGAAGATGTGAGATATGCATCCCCATCACAAAAGCCTCCATATTTATAATCCGGACATAACTGTCTTTTAGATTGACTCTGGCACATCTGATAGCCTTTGCTTCGCTCCCCGCCAGACTGACCCCGGCTTCGTATTTGTCGAGTATATGGTAGTCATGAAACGCTTTTTTATTGTTTGCGTAGACTTTCATATCGTTATCGTCCCTTTGGGCTTAAATATAGTGCTCCCGCTCCCGCTCAAAAACCATCCGTCTCTTTTGTGTTCGTAAAATTCCGGATATCTCTTTAGTACCGCTTTATACAAATCGTTTAGGCTAAGAGGGGCGTATGTCGCCAGTATCGTTTTCGAGCTCATCTTCTCCAGTTCTTCGGCAAACGACGGCTCTATAGAGCTTATAAAGTGCTTTCTAAAGCTTTTGAAAACCTCTTTTGTGTCACACTTTATATCGTTCGGGGTAAACAGCTCAACGGCCGGTATGTCGTCCTCAAACGGCTCTACTATCTCCCCAATACCAAAAACGTTTGCAGATTTGTAGCCGTGGATAAAAAACGGTATATCGGCTCCGACTTTTGCCCCTATCGTCGCCAGTTCGTCGGTTGTTAGCCCAAGGGCTAAAATCTCGTTTAGCATCTTTAAAAATGTCGCCGCATTTGAGCTTCCACCCCCTAAACCGGCAAATTTAGGGATTCTTTTTAAAACTACAAGTTTGTTTTTTTTGCAAAACTCGGCTATTTTTTTCATCGGCTTGTAGTCTAATAGTGCGTGATAGGCTTTGTATATCGTATTGTCTTTTCTGTCACAGTCAAAATCGCCGATTATCTCAAACGTAAGACCGTTTCCGGGTTCAAACCACATAACGTCGTGCGGTTCATCAAGCAGGACAAATCTGGAGGCAATCTCGTGGTAGTTATCTCTGGTTCCCGTAACTTTTAGGAATATATTTATTTTGCAGGGGGATTTGTATACTTTTTTCAATGCGGGTTCTCTATTTTTTTATAAACTTTAGTCCGTCAAGATCTAGTTTTGAGAAGCTACTGCTAGCCTCTATATTCATATTTTTGACTTTTGCGATTAGCTCTTCTCTAAAAATCGGTATATCGGACGGCGCTTCAAAACCTAGTTTCACCTGATTTTGATCCACGGAGATGATTTTTACTTTTATATCATTGCCGATAGTAACGCTTTCGCCTATTTTTCTTGTCAGAATTAGCAAGTTTGCCCTTTTAGAACTCTATATTGTTGAGCTTGTACGATACTTTTTTGTCTTTTATTTCGATAATCGAAAAATTGTCGTTACCGGTTTTGACATAGTAAACCCCGTCGTCAAATATCTCAAAATCGGTTGCTATTAGTTTTTTTCCTACGATTATATCTGTTTTATCTTTTTTATATCTGTTTTCCGTCGCTCTCAGCGCACTAAAGATATCAAAAGAGCTGTTTTTTTTGTAGTCAAATACCCCTTCGCTAGCTCTACACAGATAGCTAAGCGCTCCGTTTTCCCCTAAAGAGCGTGCAACCATCTCCCCTAGGGACCTTATGTATGTCCCTTTTGAAACCGATACCTCAAACGTTACAAAAGGGTGAGAGTAGGCCAAGAACTTTGAATAAAAAACCTCTATTTGCGTTTTGGAGAGTTCAAAATCTATGTTTTTCCTCGCAAGTTCGTATGAGCGGACACCGTTTACCCATTTTGCACAGTATTTCGGCGGTGTTATAGATTTTACCTCCGTGAGTGCTTCGACAGCTTTTTGAACCGCCGTTAAATCTTTAGCGGTTGTCTCGTCTATCTCGTAAACTCCTTCGATGTCGAGGGTATCGCTCTTTGCCCCTAGCCATAATGTAGCTATGTATGTTTTCGGTTCTAGCCGCAGATACTCAAACAACCTTGTTTTGTTGCCTGTGGCCACAACTAGATTGCCGCATGCAAAAGGATCCAATGTTCCGCTAAACCCTGCTTTTTTAACCCTTAAACCCCTTTTTAGCCTCGCCAAAAAATTATTTGAGGAGACAAACAACGGTTTTTTAACTGCAAAAATTTCCTCTCTCATACCGCCTTTTCCACAAAAGAGGCTAGAATCTCCCTATGGGTTCCGCCGAAATTTATTTTTAGTTTTTGCTCTTTTCCTGATTTTGTAACCTCCAAAACCCTCCCAAAGCCGAAAAGTTTGTGTTTTACAAGGTCATTTTTTGAATACTCTCCCGCCCTTTGCCCTATCGCAACCGGAGAGTCTATGAGCCCACCCTCTTTTAAAAATCTGCTAGGAGGGGCATAGTCTCTTTTGCCGTAGATAAATCTACTTTTTGAGGTCGATAAAAAGAGTTTGTCTTTTGCCCTCGTAAATGCGACGTAACAGAGTCTCCGCTCCTCCTCGATGTCGGTATCCTCACCCGATACCGGGAAAAACCCCTCTTCGAGGGCAATTACAAATACCGTTTTGAACTCAAGCCCTTTTGAGGAGTGCACCGTCATAATAGATACACCGTCCCAGTTTTTGGCTTCGTCTACGTCGCTTTGGATGCTTATGTCGTTTAAGTACTCTTCGATATCCATTTGCGGATTTATTTTGAAAAACTCTTTTACGGAGGCGTAAAACTCATCCAGATTTTGGGCTCTCTCCTCTTCGTTAGGCAGAGATAGGAAAAATTTTTTTAGACCGATGCTATCTTCAAAGTTCTCCAAAAGGGTAAAAGTTGATTGTTTTTTATACTCCTCCAATCCCTCTACGATCTCCACAAACTTTTTTATCTCCAAAAACGCTTTTTTACCGATGCTCTCTTGTAATGTTTTTTCAAAAAAATGGCTTGAGATTAGCTCAAATATCGGGATGTTAAGCCCTTTGGCGGTTGCCTCTAGTTTTTCTATAGTGACTTTGCCGATTGCCCTTTTGGGTTTATTAATGACCCGTTTTAGTGAAAAATCGTCGTACTTGTTGACGCTGAGTCTCAAATACGCTATTGCATCCCTAATCTCCTGCCTCTCAAAAAACTTTGTCCCGCCGATAAACGTATACGGCAGGTTCTCACTCCTAAAACCCTCTTCAATACCTCTTGAGACTGCATTTACCCGAAATAAAACAGCTATGTCTGTAGGTTTGTGGCCGTTTTGAAGTAGCTCTTTTATCTTTTTTGCTATCCATCTAGCCTCTTCTTTTTCGTCCTCAAAATTTTTTAGTTCGACCTTTTCGGCGCTATCTCTTGTCGGTTTTAGCTGCTTTTGGTGTCTTTGGGAGTTGTTTGCTATGACGGAGTTTGCAATCTCCAGTATATTCCTCCCGCATCTGTAGTTCTCCTCTAGTTTTACCTCTTTTGCCCCTTCAAACATATTTGCAAAAAAGAGGATATTCTCTATGACTGCACCCCTAAAGCTGTAGATACTCTGGTCGTCGTCGCCGACTACGCATAGGTTTGTATGGGTGGAGCATAGTTTTTTTAAAAGTTCGAGTTGCAATCTGTTTGTATCCTGATACTCGTCTACCATGATGTACTGATATTTTTTGCTACTCTCTTCGGCAACATCCGGAAACTCTTTTAGAATTGTGTACGGCAACAATAGCAAATCGTCAAAATCAACGAGATTGTTTTGGGCGATATAGTTTTCGTATTTGCCGTATACGGAGGCTATCTCTTTTTGGATTTCGGAGTCGGCATCTTTGGCGGCCTCTTGTGGCGAGATTAGGTTGTTTTTAAAATTTGATATGGCGTGAGAGACGGTAGAGTGGGGGAGTTCTTCGCAAAATGTTTTGACTATTCTGTTTTTGTCGTCCGTATCTATCACGTTAAACGAGTTTTTACGCCCTAACTTTGTTATGTAAAATCTCAAAAACAAAAGGCCGAATTTGTGAAATGTGCATAGTAGGGGAGGGTATGACGGTCTTTCTATCATAGAGAGTGCCCTGTTTCTCATCTCCTCTGCCGCTTTATTGGTGAATGTGAGGGTTAGGGTGTTGGCAGGGTCTATACCGAGACTTAGCAGGTATGCTAGTCTCGTAGTGATTGTTTTTGTCTTTCCGCTACCGGCTCCGGCTAGTATCAAGAGTGGGCCGTCAACGGTCATAGCCGCTTCTTTTTGTGACGGATTAAGTTCGTTTAACCATTTTTCTATCATTGTCTAAAGCTGTTTTTAATTTTTTATACAGTATAAAATTTTTTAATAATTGATTAGGTATGATACTATAAATTTGCTTTAACGTCTAAAAACTTGCATTTATATCTTGCATTTATAGATAAAAATTAGTTATACTGTTATAAATTTTCCAAAGAAGTGTATAGGAGGCTCGTGTATGCTAAAAGATTTCTCAAAAATTCTCACTTTTCTAACGGTTGTAAGGGAGCGGAGCTTTTCAAAAGCAAGCGCTAAGATGGGTATCTCCCAGCCTGCCGTAACACAGCAGATAAAGTATATCGAAGACTATATGCAGACAAAACTGCTAGATAGAAAGAAAAACGGGATATTGCTTACAAAAGAGGGTGATGAACTATACAGAATAGCCCAAAGACTAGAAAAATGTATCCAAAACACCGAAAAAGAGATGCTAAAAATCATCAATAAAGAGCTAAATTTTATTATCTCCGCCTCTTACACTATCGGAAACTATATACTTCCAAATTATGTCAGCAACATAAAAGAGTCGATTGCAAACGAGGTTTTTGTAAATATCAAAAAATCAAAAGATGCTGTTGATGACCTAATCAATGAGAGAGCCGATATAGCCCTTATCGAGAGTCCAAACTTTAGAGAGGGGGTAATCTATAGAGAGTGGATAGAGGATGAGCTTGTATTTTTTAGTAACGCTCCACTCCCAAAATACCTAAAACCGTCTGATTTGAAAAAGTTTGCATGGATATGTAGAGAGGAAAACTCCCATACCAGAAGGATTATGGCGGAGATATTCGGAGAGCTTGCAATCACTTGCGCCGAGGACTTTGAGCTTAGATCTGTTTTGAGCGATTCTACTGCCGTTAAACAAACTGTTTTAAAACATCCGGTGGACTCCAAAAAACAGGTAATCGCCGTAATGTCTAGATTCGTTATAGCCGATGAAGTGGAGAGAGGTGTATTGTTTGAGGCGAGGCTAAAAACCAGAAAAATCAAAAGAAAACTATATATCGCATACCTAAAACAAGACAAACACAATGCATTTGTAGAAAACGTAGTCAAGTATCTACAAAGCATCAAAATAGCCCAAAGCAATTAAAACAAAATAGGAGCCTCTGATTAAAGAGGGGCTCTTATTTTAAAAACTTTTGATTCTCAGGCCTACTGAGGAGTTTCTCCATAGATCTATTTTCGGTCTCTACTTTTTTTATCTCCGGTTTTTTGATTATTTTTTTCCTACCTGCGCACACATTGATAAATATCGGAGTATCCTCGACGATTATCTGGATGATATTTGAAGTGTCTATTGAGACGGTTGATGCAAAATTTTCAGGGCCGAAGCCTGCTTCAAAAAACAGACTCTCGCCGCCCTCATCCATATAAGCGCTCTCGAAAGAGTAGTTAGAGAGGACAAACAGTGCTATCGGTTTTATGTTTTTTAGAATATCGTGCGGCAAAGAAGGCTCAAAAATAACCTCGGAGGTGTTGCATATTACGCCGAATTCGACATTGTTTTGGAGTAAAAAACCGATTGTCTCTTTCACGTTGTTGTGCATAAAGTCGCAAAAATTATCGTTCGATATTAGCTTGTCTAGCATTTATCCATACCCTTAAGTAATTTTGCGGGTAGTTTATCCAAAAATTTCAAAGTCCGTGGCAAATTATCGAAAACATCGCATCTATCTCTTTATCGTTAAAAGATGCGGAGATTTTTGAATCGAAAAAATCGGCTAACTTTGCGCCGTCAAAACCCTCCGTGAACACGCATTGCTCATGCCCCGGCAAAAACCCTCTGGCTAGTGCGATTTTCTCACCCTCGTAAAACGGCTTTTCGCAAAAAAAACATATATCGTGCCTATGTAGTCTCCCCTCGTTGCCAATTAGCTTGATGTAGCCCTCTGCAATAACCCTTTTTGGATTGCTATACTCAATCTTTTCGGCCGCATCTGCCAATATTTTATAAGGTTCGCCGCCGTGTTCGGTTACCTCTTTTAGGTGTTCAAACATCAATGCACAAAACGTCTGCCAGACTGATAGCCTGTGCCTTTCTTTTAGCCAGCCGTACCCTAGATGCGTAACGTCTCTTAGGCGTAATAGCGTCCTATTTTGTATCGGTTCGGCACTAAAGTCTATCTTGTATCCGAGGTTGATTTGGGAGTGTCTAGCCCCGTAGAATCTGTAAAGTGTTTTTAGTTTTTTTTCAGTTAGGACGTATACCAATAAATCTTCGTCTCTGATTTTTTTGACGTTTAATACAAAACCTTGCAAATTTGGGCTACCGAATCGTAAATTTTGGGTTCAATTTATCTGTATTTTACCCGTTTTTTTGTAATATCTCGAATTTCATTTTCCGAGGCGAAATGCCTAGGAAACTAAGGGCTTTAAGGAACATAGATGGATTTGCTCTCTTCGTTTAAAGATAACTGCGGCTTCGGCGTCCTAGCCAGCATAAAAAATATTCCAGATCACAAAATTGTAGAAGATTCGATAACCGCTTTGGAGCGTATGATGCACAGAGGGGCTATAGCTGCCGACGGCAAAAGCGGCGACGGTAGCGGGCTTTTGTTTGCTATGCCAAAAGAGTTTATGTCGTATGCCGCAAAAAATGCAGGTTACGATTTGCCTGAGCAGTTTGCGGTAGCTCAAGTATTTTTCACCGACGAAACACAAAAAGATATATTCAAATCAAAATGCGAAGATAACGATTTAAGAGTTTTGTTTTACAGAAAGGTTCCAATCGATACCGCCGCACTCGGTAAACAGGCATTGGATGCCCTGCCTAATATCGAACAGGTGTTTGTCACCCCTAACTCTTTGATGTCTTCAAAGAGATTTGAGGCGCTACTTTATCTAACAAGAAAAGAGATAGAGCACTCCGTAGAGGATGATGATTTTTATATCTGCTCCTTTTCAGACAGGGTTATAAGCTACAAAGGGCTTGTGATGCCTACTCACATAAGAGAGTTTTATAAAGACTTGACAAACAAAAAGTTCAAATGCTCTTTTGCCCTTTTTCATCAGAGATTCTCAACCAATACGCTCCCTAGATGGAGACTTGCACAACCGTTTAGAACCCTTGCCCATAATGGTGAAATCAACTCGGTAGAGGCAAACAGATACAACGTAGCCGTAAAAAGCAAATCCCTAAAAAGCGATGTTTTTACCGAAGAGGAGATGGCCAGAATTATGCCTATACTCCAAGAAGGTAGCTCCGACTCTGCAAGTTTGGATAACTTTTTTGAATTTTTGATTGCAAACGGATATGACTTTTTCAAGGCTGCAAGGGCGCTTATCCCTGCCCCTTGGCAAAACGCCCCGCATTTGGACGCTGAACTTAGAAGCTACTACGAATACAGCTCTACCTGTTTTGAAGCGTGGGATGGCCCTGCCGCCGTTACTTTGACGGACGGGAGGTATATCGGATGTGTGCTTGATAGAAACGGCCTTAGACCTTCAAAATACGTGATAACGAAAGACCATAAAATCCTTATAGCTAGCGAATACGGTGTACTGGATATAGACGAGGATAAAATCGTAGAGAGAGGTAGACTCCAAAGCGGTCAGATGATTGGGATCGACCTAAAGTTTGGAAAAGTCCTCAAAAACGAAGATATTAACAGCTACCTAAAAGGCTCCAGACCTTATGCTAAATGGCTCAACAGGCACATGATACATATGCAGGAGTTTTTGGACTCTTCAAAAGAGAGCATAGATTATCAGTGTGACAAGCTTGTTGAAAAACAGCTCTATTTCGGTTATAACTACGAGCTTATCGATATGGTTGTTAGACCAATGATGGACGAAGGAAAAGAGAACACCGGTTCAATGGGTGACGACACCCCGATTGCCGCCTTCAGTAAAGAGTTTAGACCTTTTGGAGATTATTTCAAACAAAAGTTTGCTCAAGTTACAAATCCGCCGATAGACCCTATCAGAGAGAGGGTTGTTATGAGTCTTAACACCGGATTCGGAGAGATGCACAATATCCTCCATGAATCCGAAGAGAATGCCAGAAGAATCAAGACATTCTCGCCGCTTTTGAGCCGTGATAAACTAGACGTACTACTAAGTTTCGGTGATCCAAAAAGCCCTAGATATGAAAAATGCTACACCAATAAAACATTTCATACGGTGTTCAAGGACGATTTGGAGAGCGAACTAGAGGCGCTATGTGAGAGTATTGCCGATTCTGTCAAAGATGAGAATGTCAGAATCGTAGTATTGGATGATAGAAGCGTATCGTCGGAACTAAAATATATCCCTATGGCTATGGCTACCGGGAGACTAAACTCCGTCTTGCTTGAAAAAGGGGTTAGACACCTAGTATCTATAGTATGTATAACCGGAGAGGTTTACGACTCTCACACTTCTGCCGTGCTCGTAGCATACGGTGCAAGCGCCATATATCCGTATTTGCTCTATGCAACCGTATATGATATAGCCCAAAGCAAGTCGCTTAGCGATTATGAGACTAGAAAAGCAATCAAAAACGCACACCACGCTATAGATTTGGGATTCCAAAAAATACTCTCAAAAATGGGTATCTCAACAATAGCATCGTATAGAAACTCTTGCTTGTTTGACGTTATGGGGTTATCCAAAGATATGGTGTCAAAATGTTTCGGAACATCGCACTCGCCAATCGGCGGTCTAGGCTTTGCCGATATGGGTGCAAAGATAGTCAAAAAGCATAGCGGTATTTTCAAAAACAGAGAAGAGAAAAAGATATTCCCGCTCGAAATCAGCGGTTTCTACAAATTTAGCCTTGGAAGCGAATATCACGATTATGCCCCTGCAGCCGTATATGCTATGCAAAAGATGGTCATGAGCGGCGACAAAAAAGATTATGAGTACTACAAAACCCTTCTAAACGGAAGAGACAAAAAAATGATCAGAGACTTTTTGGCTCTATCATCCGATAGATCTCCTATCTTGGTTGAAGAGGTTGAGCCAAAAGAGGCGATATTCAAAAGATTCTCCACCGCCGCTATGAGTTTGGGCTCTATTAGTCCGGAGGCTCATGAGGCTTTAGCTGAAGCGATGAATAGAATCGGCGGTATGAGCAACTCCGGCGAGGGCGGCGAGTCTCCGGAGAGATGTAAATCATCCAAAAACTCCAAAATCAAGCAGGTTGCATCGGGAAGATTTGGTGTAACCCCAGGATACCTAAGAAGTGCAACGGAGATTCAAATCAAGTTGGCACAAGGGGCGAAGCCTGGCGAGGGCGGACAACTTCCGGGTCATAAGGTGACACCGCTTATCGCAAAACTAAGATTTACGGTTCCGGGCGTTACCCTAATTTCCCCGCCTCCTCACCATGATATTTACTCTATCGAGGATTTGGCGCAGCTCATATTTGACCTAAAACAGGTTAACCCGAAAGCTAGAATATCGGTAAAACTCGTATCGACCGTTGGTGTCGGTACTATTGCGGCAGGCGTAGCAAAGGCGTATGCCGACAAGATAATCATATCCGGCGGCGACGGCGGTACAGGTGCGGCTCCGCTAACCTCTATCAAATTTGCCGGAAACCCTTGGGAGATAGGTCTGAGCGAAGCGCATAATGCACTCAAGGTAAACCACCTTAGAGAGTTTGTAAGTTTGGAGACCGACGGCGGGCTAAAAACCGGGCTTGATGTCGTAAAGGCGGCGATGCTCGGTGCGGAGGCATATGCTTTCGGTACCTCATCGCTTGTTATATTAGGGTGCAAGATACTAAGGGTTTGCCACCTCAACAGATGTACGGAGGGGATAGCCACTCAAGAGCCTGAACTAAGGGATAATTTTCAGGGGAGTGCTGATCGGATAGTTAAATTTTTTGAATTTGTAGCGGAGGATATTAGAGAGATTCTGGCCTCTTTGGGTTACAAAAGCATAGATGAGATAGTCGGCAGAAGCGACCTTCTAAAAGTAATAGACGACGAGTTTGCAAAAAAATTCGATTTTAGTTCCATACTTAGAAGGGTTGACGGGTTTGATAAATGCCAAAAACTTTCCAATGATCCGTTTGACGATAACGAATTCGAAAAAGAGATACTAGACGAAATCAGACCGACAATCAAAAATCCGGATAACACGGTAGTAGTTTCAAGAGAGATTACAAACCTAAATAGAAGCTTCGGTGCATTGCTTAGCGGTGAGATAGCTGAATACTATGGCGACAACGGGCTAAAAGAGTCAACTGTAACGGTAAATCTATCCGGTATCGCCGGACAGTCTCTCGGAGCATTTTTGAATAACGGTATCTCCATCTATCTAAACGGCTACGCCAACGACTATGTGTGCAAAGGGATGCACGGCGGCAAAGTCGTCATCACTCCAAAGCTAAGCGGAGAGGAGTATGCGGCAGCCGGAAATACATGCTTGTACGGTGCTACTGGCGGTGAGCTATATGTTGCCGGAAGCGTCGGCGAGAGGTTCGGTGTTAGAAACTCAGGTGCATTGGCAGTCATAGAGGGTAGCGGCGATCACGCATGCGAATATATGACCAGAGGCGTTGTGGTAATACTGGGTAAAACCGGAATAAACTTCGGTGCTGGTATGACCGGCGGTGTCGCTTTTGTTTACGACAAGGAAAAAGAGTTTATAGACAAGCTAAACGGAGAGTTGGTATTTGCCCAAAGGATAGATACCGATGATAGCGACGAAGTCAGGCAGTACCTAAAACGGATACTAAAAAAACACTATAACGAAACAAAAAGCGATAAAACACTAAATATATTAAACGGCTTTAGACAGGAGGTCAGGTATTTTTGGCTAGTAATGCCTAAAGATATGAAATCTCCTTTGAATCCAGAGGAGGGCAACTAATCATGCAAAACTTTTTGAAAAATAAAAGGGTAGAGCCTTCTAAAAAAAATGTTCTTGAGAGAATCAAAAATTTTGAAGAGATTTATGAGAGATATGATGTCTCTGCGGCTAAAGGGCAGTCGGATAGATGTGTGCAGTGCGGTATACCGTATTGTCACAACGGTTGTCCGCTAGACAACTATATACCTCATTGGCTCAAACTAGTTGCCGGAAACGACCTAAAATTGGCATTCAAAATGAGCAACCAGACATCTCCGTTTCCTGAGATTATGGGTAGAGTTTGTCCGCAGGATAGACTATGTGAGGGTTCTTGTACTCTAAACAAAGATTTTGGTGCGGTAACAATCGGTTCTGTCGAGGTATTTATCACCGAAGAGGGGTTCAAAAACGGTTTGGGTCTTGAATTTCCGGGGATTACGACGGATAAAAAAGTAGCGGTAATAGGCTCCGGTCCTGCCGGAATGTCGGTTGCTACGTTTTTGCTAAGAAACGGAATTGCGGTCGATATGTATGAAAAAGAGGCTTTTGCCGGAGGGCTTCTCGTATGGGGAATCCCTGATTTTAAGCTAAACAAAGAGAGCGTCCAAAGAAGAATAGAGATTCTAAAATCTGCCGGAATGAAGCTGTTCACAAAAACAGAGGTCGGCAAAGAGATCAGCTTTGATGAGCTTAGAAATAAATACGATGCCGTATTTATAGGTATCGGCGCAAAAAGGGCAAACAGAGCCTCAATCGGCGGCGAAGACGCAAACGGTGTATGTCAGGCTATGGACTTTTTGGGAAGCGCCCAAAAAAGAACCTTGGAGCTCCCTCAAATAAAAAAAATAGACGTAAAAGATAAAAAAGTAGTCGTAATCGGCGGAGGCGATACCGCTATGGACTGTGTGAGAACATCCATCAGAGAAGGGGCAAAGTCTGCCCTGTGTCTTTATAGAAGAGGCGAAGACGGTATGCCGGGGAGTAAAAAAGAGTTTAAAAACGCCAAAGAAGAGGGTGCAGAGTTTAGGTTTTTTGCGGCTCCAAAAGAGATTATTGCAAAAGACGGTTCTGTTGCCGGAGTCAAGATAGTGACTACCGCCATAGAGGGTGGCGGAACCAGAGGAAAACTGATAGAGGTTGCCGGTAGCGAAGAGATTATCGATGCCGATATCGTGGTAACCGCACTAGGTTTCGGGGTGGAACTACCGGCTTTTGTGCCGTCAAGCGGGATAAAAACTGACGAGTGGGGTCAGATTTTAGTAAACGGCTCATACGAGACGAGTCTTGAGAACGTCTATGCTGGCGGCGACTGCTACAGAGGGGCAAACCTTGTCGTAAATGCTGCCCTTGACGGACGTGAAGCGGCTAGGGCTATAGCGACCAAGTTGCTAGGGTAACAGGGTGTTTTTTGAGGCTTGCCTAAAATCTTGCGAAGAGTTTAAGGCAAAAGTAGCCGAAAAAACAGAGTCGGACAGATTTGACGATTTGACCGAAAAACTAACAAGGGGAGAAGGGGGCGATATCAGTATCGTTGCCGATATCCTCTCAGAGGAGATATTTGTCCGCAACTTATCCGCTTTCGGCGAGATTTACTCGGAGGAGAGCGGACGTATAGGCAGTGGAGAACTCACCGTCTATCTTGACCCGCTTGACGGAAGCGATAACTTCTCTTCACGTATCCCGTACTACGGCGTAAGTGTCTGTCTGGCCGACAAAGAGCGGCAAATCGAATCTTTTATATGCAATTTTGCTACCGGAGAAATTTTTTATAAAAGAGACGAGTTGCTACTTTCAGATATGAAATCCGGCAAAAACTTCAAAAAACCGACATTTAAAAAAAGTGGGATTGGACTTTTTGAGAGGGCTTACTCAAATCCGCATATATGCGAAAAACTTTTTGCCGCCGGATATAAATACAGAAGCCCCGGCGCATTGGCTCTTAGTATGGCATATGCCGTAAACTGCGGATTCTTGGTGTATGCCGGAAAGGGTAGGGTTTTTGATATAATTGCCGGACTTCATATGTTGGAGGGGGCTTTTTTGTATCAAGGCGATGAGGTATCGGTAGTGTCGTATGACGAAAAAGTTTTCACAAATATATTAAATTCACTTGGACTACAAAGAGGTTAGCGGATGTTTTTCGGCGATATAGTAAACAAAATCAGAAAAGAGAGACCGACAAAAAGCGAAGCTCCGTCGCACTGGATAAAGTGTGAAAGTTGCCAAGCTTTAATGTATTTTAAAGAGATCGCGGCAAAAAGATACGTATGCCCAAAGTGCGGCTATCACATGAGGCTCTCCGTCGAAGACAGAATAGAGATCCTGTGTGACGAGGGGAGTTTTGTGGAGATGGATAGAGAGCTATCTCCGGTTGATCCGCTTGATTTTGTCGATAAAAAATCGTATAAAAAACGGGTCGAAGAGGGTGAAAAAAAGACCGGAAGGGCTAGCTCGGCAGTTGGCGGAAACTGCACTATTAACGGTGTAGCCGCCGAGGTTGTGATATTTGACTTTGGGTTTATGGGTGGAAGTTTAGGTTCCGTAGAGGGCGAGAAGATTGTTAGAGCCGTTAACAGAGCGATAGAAAAAAGATGCGGCGTTGTTATAGTCTCCGCATCGGGTGGGGCTAGGATGCAAGAGAGTACGTTTAGCCTCATGCAAATGGCAAAAACCTCGGCCGCCCTCTCGAAGCTCTCAACCGAAGGGTTGCCGTTTATCTCAATACTTACCGACCCTACGATGGGTGGAGTGAGCGCCTCTTTTGCTATGCTAGGAGATGTGATAATAGCGGAACCGGGTGCGCTTATCGGGTTTGCCGGACAGAGGGTTATCAAGCAGACTATAAATGCCGAGCTTCCGGAGGGGTTTCAAAGGAGCGAATTTTTGCTTGAAAAAGGGCTTATAGATATGGTTGTAAAAAGGGATGACCTCAAAAAAACCGTCTCCGACCTACTCCTTTATTTTAAAGGGCAATAAGCAAGGCAAACTATTTGAGAGTACGGGTATTTACGGTTGAAAAAAGCGAAAACAAAGAGATTGAGGCGATGCTAAAAGGGTACGAGAAAATGATAAAAGGTTTCGCCTCTTTGGAGTTTGTGAGGGTGTTTGACAAAAATATTCAAGCTACCCAAAAACAGAGTGCCGAATCTGCCAGAGATGCTTATGAAAAGGGGTATCTGGAGCATTTTTCGTCGGGATACAATATAGCATTGGCCGAGAGCGGCAAAAATCCGGACAGTCATGAGTTTAGCTCTATTATAGCCGACAGGGCATCGGTAAATTTTTTTATCGGCGGAGCTTACGGATTCGGTGAGTCTTTTTTAAAAAAAGCCGATTTTGTCCTTAGTCTGGGGCGTATGACGTTTGCCCATAAAATCGCAAAGCTTGTACTGGTGGAGCAGATATACAGGGGGCTTGCAATCAAGAACGGACATCCATATCACAAATAAAAGGGGGAATTGTTTGAAGTCAAAAGATATAGCCTACTTTGAGGGGATACTAGCGGAGCGAAAAGCACAGCTTTTAAAAAATATAAGCTCATTCTCTTTGGAGCAGGAACAGGCGAAAAACGACGACCTAAAAGACGAGGGTGACCTAGCCAGTGCAAACGGCGGAGCAATCATTTCGGATGCTATCATCGTCCAGCAAAAAAAAGAGTTGGAAGAGATAGAGTATGCGATGGTAAAAATCAAAAACGGTAGCTACGGGACTTGCGAGATGTGCGAAGATCCGATAGGGCTTCCGAGATTAAAAGCCAAACCTTTCGCAAAATATTGTATAGTTTGCAGAGAGATAGTAGAAAAAGAGAATAAGTCAAAGAGGTAACGCATGAGTCTTAAAAATTACACGTTTTTTTCGTTTATTTTTGTTTGCCTTATCGGGCTTATCGCTATGTTTAACGTATCCGGCGACTATAGTTTTGTGTTTTTGGGGTGGGAGTATACATTGCCGACTGCCGTTTGGATTGTTCTGCCGCTAATCGTATTTTTTGTTGCGACTCTGGCTCATATGGGGTATTACGGCCTTGTAAACTACCTAAAAATCAGCTCATACAAACACGATTACGATACGTTGTTGGAGCAAATCGCAAACAAGTTTATGGGGCACGAAGAGGAGAAGGAGTACAAAAATCCGGAGTTTAAGACTATTGCAGATTTTGTTATCCAGTCCGAGATAAAACCGAAAAGCAGATTCAAACTAAACGTTCCGAAAATTGACAAGATAGCAGAGGTGATCCACAAGGTTGAAGATCTAGGTGAGTACTCCGATCTTTCAAAATACAGACTCTCAAAAGATAACACTCTAGCTCAAAAAAACTGCGAAAACAGACTGGCTGTCGAGCCTAAATATGCAGAGGAGATACTCCGTTCTTGCGACAAGCTAACCCCGCTTTGTCAAAAAGCGTTTGATACGTTTGTAGAGTTTGGCGATTTAAAACAGATAAAAAAACTAGACATAACACCTACAAAAGCGGTCGCAATCAAGCTAATTACTAGATTTAGCGGCGAGGGTGAAGAGTATGAGCTAGACAAAGACTATGTAAAAGAACTTTGCATTCTTACTAAATTTACAAAAGACGATTATATAGCGTTGGCAAAATCGCTCATCAGAAAGCTAAGTCCGGATGAGACTTTGGAGCTTTTCTATCTGCTCTCAAGGGATATAGTGGAAGCTGTCGGCGGATACATATACGTCAATCTGGAGCTTGAGGTAATAGATAAAGCAAAAGAGCTTTTGGAGCAAAGTGCGGACGACGAATTTTTGGAGTTCAAAGCGTTCTTGTGCCTAAAAGAAAAAGGAAAATCGGTTAGACTCTCAAGCTTCTTAGACTCTCTGGCAAAGGCTTCGGCATAACAGTATGCTAAAATTTGGCCCTAATTTTACGGTTTTAGCCCCGCTTGCGGGCTATACCGACCTCCCTTTTCGCTCCGTAGTAAAAAAATTCGGCGTTGACCTCACCGTAAGCGAGATGATAAGCTCTAATGCCCTTGCCTACGCCTCCAAAAAAACACTAAAGCTGGCTGAAAAATCCGATAGAGAGTACCCGTATTCGGTGCAGATAGCCGGATACCACGAGGATATAGTAAAAAGAGCCGTAGAGGTTCTAAACGGGGTGGATGGGATAGATATAATAGATCTAAATTGCGGTTGCCCAGCCCCGAAAGTAGTTGGAAACAACAGCGGTAGCGGTCTGCTAAAAAACCTCCCTCAAATGGCAAAACTCATAGAGGCAATCAAAAAAACATCCAACAAACAATACACAAGTTGCAAAATAAGACTCGGTTTCGATGCAAAAATCGGTGTCGAAGTTGCCAAAATATGTGAGGATAATGGAGTAGATTTTATTGCCGTGCATGGACGGACGAGGGCTATGAAATTTGGCGGAGAGGTTGACTATGAGGCTATTGGAGAGATCAAATCGGCGCTAAAAATTCCGGTAATCGCAAACGGCGATATTACCAGTTTTGAAAAAGCAAAAGAGGTGATGGAGATCACAAAATGCGACGGCCTAATGATCGGTAGAGCCGCCGTAGGAGCTCCGTGGATATTTCACCAGATCAAAACAGGTGAGAGCGAGGTATCCAAGGAGCTAAAAAAAGAGGTGATACTGGAGCATTTTGACCAGATGGTCGCCTTTCACGGAGATAGGGGGGTTATTATGTTTAGAAAACACCTCCATACTTACTCAAAAGGGATAGAGGGGGCAGCCTCTTTTCGTGTTTTGGTGAACAAGATAGAGGATAAGAGGGTAATCAGAGAGCTTATCGAACAGTTTTTTAGCTAAAAGGAAAAGCCGATGATAGAGAGCAAAATTGCCCTTGTCTGCATTGTCGTCGCCGCAATCTATATCATAAGGCTGTTTTACTCCAAATACGATTTTAGGATTTTAGAATTTATCCCATCCATCGTCGTCGTCTATTTTTTGATGATGAGCGGTGCAAATCTGCAAATCTTCTCACCGGATACCGTCAAATATTTTGAACCCGCAAAAAACTATATCCTAGCCTCAATGATTTTTTTGATGCTCTTAAAAAGCGATATAAAAAGCGTCTACAGGATGAAAACAAAGCTTCTTGTTTCGTTTTTTGCGGTCTCTTTTAGCATTATGGCCGGATTTGTGGTGATGTGGGCGGTAATGGGCGACTTGTTTGAACCGGATGCGTACAAGGGGTTTGGGGCTTTGTGCGGTAGCTGGATAGGCGGCACGGCAAATATGATAGCCGTTGCCTCGTCCGTAGGCGTGGACGGGGAGTTGATGGGGTATTGTCTGGTTACCGATTCGGTGTGTTATGGCGTATGGCTGATGTTTTTGCTGTTTTTGGTTCCGTACAAAGATATTTTCAACCGTTGGAGCAAAGCCGATGACACGGCGATAGAGAGTGTGGCGACAGTAGAGAGCGGTGGGATCGGCGTTGATTTCGTATCTCTATTTTCTGCTTTACTATTGTCTGTTTTTGCCGTATATATGGCAGGTGTATTGCCGAAAAGCTCTTTTGTCGGTGTGTCGTTTTGGGTTGTCGTGATAGCTACGGTACTAGGTGTAGCCGCCTCCGCAACCCCTATGTCAAAGAGCGTAGCATCCGAAAAAGTCGCTTTTTGGCTTTTGTATCTGCTGATCTCTTTGATAGCGCTAGGCTCTTCGTTTGGGGATTTTGCCAAGGCTCCGCTATTTATTGCAGCCGGATTTTTGGTTATATTTTTTCATGCAGTATTTGCCGTTTTGTATGCAAAGATATTTCGGATAGACCTATTCACTATAGGGGTAGCCAGCCTAGCCAACATCGGCGGCGTAGCCTCAGCCCCACTACTGGCCGCATCGTTTGACAAAAATCTGGTAAGCGTAGGCGTACTGATGTCCATGCTAGGCTACATCATCGGCACCTTTTGCGGGATTGGGGTCACATATATTTTAGGCGGGATATAATCTTTGGCACTTAGAAGATGGTATGCAATGTGGGCGGGAATGTGGATGTGGAAATAGTTGGAACCGAAATACCCAAAACTACAGTTTGGTTTAAACAATAGCGTATTACAATAGTGTAATACCTAGATGGAGGCGAAAAAATGCTAACCGTGAGACTAACGGATGAGTTGGAGCGTAGATTGGATAGCTTTGCAAGAGATGAACAGCAGCCAAAGTCGCAAATAGTCAAAGATGCTTTGCTGTTTTATTTTGATAATAAAGAAGTTGCCAAAAAACATACAGCTTACTCACTAGGCATAGGGCTGTTCGGTAAATACGGTAGCGGAGACGGCAGACTATCTACGAACTATAAAGATAAACTAAAAGAGAAGCTATATGCGAAAAACGCTCATTGATGCAGGACCTATGATTGCCCTTTTTGATAAGAGCGATAGATATCATAAGCATGTAATGAAGTTTTTAAAAGATTTTGACGGCGAATTAGTGACAACATGGCCGGTAGTAACAGAAGTGTCGCACATGCTTGATTTTAATATTAAAGTGCAGATAGATTTTTTAAAATGGCTGGACATTGGAGCCGTTAATATATATCAAACACTTCAAAGTGATATTAAACGCATTATAGTGCTTAGTGAAAAATATATTGACGTACCGATGGATTTGGCGGATAGTTCCCTTATTGTCGCAAGCGAAAAGCTAGGCATTAAAGATATTTTGACGATAGATAGTGATTATGATATATACAGAACTATCAAAAAAGAGCCGCTCAATAACCTACTTACGATAATCCCCAAAGTCAAAAAATAAATCTTTATAGATAAATAAAAAAATTTTAAAGAGTACGCTATAGTGTCTATGCTAAGTGGATTTGCTATAAAGTGTTGCTCAGAAATTTTGAGCTGTGAACCGACGATAATGTGGAGGTTGGATTAGAGGTGGAATATATGAAGTTATTAAATAGCAAGGCGGATATCGAGTCCGCAACCAACGCCAAGGCATCAGCTCTACCGATTGAGCTCACTTGCTATTTGTATAAATATTATTGTCCAAATTAAATTAAATCTAAATAAAGTTTCATCAGCTAAGTGGATTTGCTATAAAGTGTTGCTTGGATATTACCAAGACGAGAAGGGTAGGAAAAGGGCGCTTGTCGCTATGTTTGAATATCAAAAGGACAAAACGCAAGGCGTAAGCTTGTATATGATTGATACTGCGGCTACTGTAGAAAAAAAGAGAGTTGAACGACTGGTATGGCAAAAAGATTACTCAAAAGAGTAGCAGGGGTACGGTCGGTTCTTTGTAGGGCAGTTCCCGCATTGCCTCATCTATCCGACCGCCTTTTTGCTTGTTTGTATTTTATTTAAAAAGGAGATATATGTCAACCGCAAGCATAGGTTTCATCGGCTAAGTGGATTTGCTATAAAGTGTTGCTGCGCCCCAT
>ERZ650312.39-NODE-39-length-51550-cov-7.368385_pt1 | contig 51550 bp, 64 predicted proteins | sample MGYA00376248_ERZ650312 | MGnify/ENA primary metagenome ERZ650312 (study PRJEB26733, sample SAMN07839316) | wastewater metagenome | biome: urban; feature: wastewater treatment plant; material: waste water | place: USA: North Carolina | collected 2016-07-28 ... | reverse complement strand
TCTCGATGGCTTTGATTTCCTTAGAAACAACCTTATTGTTCAGAACAACCATTGCTTGTTTATAAGAAGGGATGGTGGAATTTTGAAGTTCTGTTCTAACAATGCGTGCGTCTTCGAGCAGTCGATCCTTTTTAAAATTAGGAAGCAGACTGGCGGCATATTTTAAGATTTCCATTTTAGATCCTTGACTATTAGGTTATTTATTTTTTAGAAGACTGGAGCATTACCGCCTTTAAATGCGGCTAGCACTTCCATGATATTGGGACCAGAGCCCTTATTGGCAACTTTAATGTCTCTTAGACCAACAGATGTACTGGCACTGATACCATAATGGTACATGTTAACGCGCTCATAGTTTCTATCGATAACTACAAGAATCATGGCATAGGTTTTATCAAAGATCTTTTGACGATCTTTGAAGTTGTCCAAATTAAGATTATGCTTAACTCTTAATTGCATTGCCGTTTCTTCAGAGATAACCACAATGTTAGAGGCTTCAGCTAAAGATGGATTCTTAGAGAAGAAACTAGCAAGTTTACTATTCTTAGCACGCTTTGCAATTTCGGAATAGACTCCGTCTTTATCCGTCATAAGAGTACGTTTCTGCTCACGGATCAGATCCTGGCAGAACACGAGGTCTTTAATAAAACTGATACGACCAGCACGCCACTTAAACCAACGCTCAGAGAACGACAGATCCACACTACCTTGTGAGAGCAACTGGACACAAGATGCAGGAGGCAGAGTGTTTACCATCAAGCGGAACGAAATAGGGATAACAGCTTCTTGGCCGTTATTCTTAATCGTAACATTGATGATCTTACCGATTGAGAGATTCGTCAGATCGGCAATATTATCAACCTTAGCTATGGCTCCATCTTTGTTGTCGTCTTTGGCTTCAAGAGCCACGGTAGGTAATTTATACTTCAGAGATTCAGAAGCATAAGTCAAACTTTCTTTACCAATACCAGCACTTACAATGGTATTCAAGAAACCACTTGTGTCGACTTTTCTGTTGGGGTTGAGCTTGTCCAGTACTCTGCCAACATTCACATCACCTACATTAGTGATGAGGCTCAGAGCCTGTAACCAATATCCAACGAAAATGCTTTGAGTGGATTGAAGAATATCTGGAAGGTATTCTAAGAATAAACAATCCTTGTCGACAATTACAATAGGCTCAACACGGGCAACGGATGTAGCGCTAACAAGACTACTGGTTTTTAAATGTGAACCAACAGCTTGAGCCTTCGCGTACGTATCCATAACAGTAGATAGAACGCTACCTGCTGCCAGTGTGCCCTCATTCACGGGGCTTAAAAGAGTAGTCATATTTTCAAAATCCTTTTTCTGTAAGGAAACTATAATGGACGCTATAAACGATACTAATCTAGTTAAAGTGTCTGTGAAGGACGTTAACCAATTAGGTTTTGGTAATCATTCTTTGTTCAATGTAGATACCAGTGTAAGTCAAGATTCTTTCTTCGATCTGTCTAGATCAGAAGGTAACGAAATGACTAAGAACGTCTACGGTATTAACCATAGACAAACACCGTTAGCTATCCCACAAAATAAAGATCACTACGGGCTAACATTCTTCACAAGACCTCAATTGAATTTCAGAGCAGCGAATCTGAGACAAAACAGATTATTTACCAAACTTCTCACTACTGAGCCTCTATCTTATTTTCGACTGATCAGAAATACTCTTGATCCTCGTCTAGATAGCGCATACGGTACTGGAGTTTCAGGTATCGATAGGATTGAATGTCCCTTGGTTGATCCTCAGCAAGCTTTCATACCTATCTTAACAAATAATCTACTTAATATATCAGGTTGGCCTGATGTCAGAGTCGATACCTTTACTTCAAAATCTGGACCTTATAAAGAAGAATGGTCAATAGTAGACGGACTAGCAGTCAACTATTCGGCATACGATTTAACAGCTACCTTTAGAAACAGTAAAGGCGACCCAATTACAATGATGATGTATATTTGGGAACACTATATGTCAAACGTTTTTGAAGGTGTATTAAGTCCTTATCCAGACTTCTTAATCAATAATGAAATTGATTACAATACTAGAATTTATAGACTGGTATTGGATGCTACAAAACGTTATGTAGTTCGTATCGCTGCTTGTGGTGCAAGCTTTCCTTATGCTGCTCCTTATGCCTCAGTATTCGACTTCGATGCTACTAAACCTTATCATGACGGTAACAATGAAATTCAAATCCCATTCAAGTGTATGGGTGCTATCTATGATGATGATATTTTGATTAGAGCATTCAATCAAGTGGTTGGTTATTTTAATTCTGGGATGAAGGTCAATCGTATTCACGATGTTCCTGGTCCATCCATGATTAAGATTCCTTTTGAGTATCTGGATATTTTTAACAATCGCGGTTATCCTAGAATTAATCCAAAAACTAGAGAACTAGAGTGGTATGTAAACGCAGATTACTACGCTGCTAAGATTGATGCATACAAAGAGTTTGATTCTAAATTGGATAATGTATTAGGATTCAATCCAAAAGAAAATGCCGAATTTGGTGAAGAAGGTGAATAAACATGTCAAATAACTTTTCTGATCTTCTATCAGAGGATACAGCGGTAGGCCACGCTTTAAGAAAGCTGGACTTAATTAACACTAATCCTGCAAGTATCCAACAAACTTCTTTGGAATTGTTGCAACAATATCTGAATGGTGAAACTGATATTGTAGATGCCACTAATCCTTTTATGAAGTTGGTTGAATCTAGTGCTGTGAATACTGCTGGTTTCATCATTGATAATGAGGTAACCACTAGAGCCCAGTATCCAAGCTGCGCTCAGACATTGGAAGATCTTTATCTCCATATGTCGGATAAAGACTATATCGATAGATTTGCCTCACCGGCTATTACAAAGTTCACTATTGTAGTTCCAATGAAGCAAGTGCTGGCTTCAATGATTACCGATCCAGCAACTGGCATTAAGAAGATTGTTATACCCAGGAACAGTGAATTCATTATCGAAGACACTATCTTCTCAATCCAGTATCCAATCGAGATTAAGCAGTTGATTCACGGCGGTATCCAAGTTGTCTACGATACCGACACTAAATCACCTTTGCAATCTTTGTCAACCAACGTTGTCGATTACAAGATCACTAAGATCAAGAATTTAGACGATGATGTTTTGATCATGGATGTCGATGTTGTTCAATTCACCATCAAGTCTAAAACCACTGAAATTAATAGTGCTAAACTGATGCGTCAAACAATTGATTTCAATGATCAATTCTATTACGCAAGAGTTTATTACAAGAACAATGCATCCAACAGTAAGTGGAAAGAAATTAAAACCACTCATACCGATCAAGTATACGATATCGGTGAAGTTACTGCTGTTTTGAAAGTTATCAACAATAAACTTGAAGTTTATATTCCTCAGATCTATTTTACCAATAACATGGTATCTGGTTCTGTCCGTGTTGATATCTATCAAACTAAAGGCGAGATCAGTATCAGTTTAGATAAGTTTAAACCATCTAGTTTCAAAGCAAGATGGATTGCTATCGATAAAGCTGATAATACTGCTGCTGTGGCTGCTTGGGTAAAGATTCCCGATGTCTTCATTTATTCTAATGAGACTGTTTATGGTGGTAAGAATCAATTGTCATTTGATCAATTGAGAAAACGTGTAATGACTAATGCAATCGGTGATAGAAATGTTCCTATCACAAACGCACAGATTACTGCACACATTGAGAATCGTGGTTTCGATATTGTTAAGACTGTGGATTTGGTGACTAACCGTATCTTCCATGCCACTAGAGCTTTACCTAAACCTTTTGACGAGAAGTTAATCACGGCAGCATCCACATCGATGGAGTCCATTATTCTGTCTATGGATTCGATTAAGGATCATCCTGCTGTTTTTAATAACGGTGATCGTATAACACTGACACCTGATCTTCTCTATCAGAATAATAACGGTGTTATCAATATCGTACAAGCAAACGTAGTTGCTGATATTTTAAGTAAGACACCTGATCTAATTGCTCCATTAGTAAGCTCTGGTAATTATCTCTATACACCTTTCCATTATGTATTGGATGCCACTGCTGAAGACTTTGCAGTTAGACCATATTTCATGGACAGACCTGAGTTTAAGTTGGTAGAATTTGTCGATCAAAATGACACTACTATGCTTCAGGTTAACACGGATAAGTTCACCATTACTAAAACCGTTTATGGTTATCAAGTATTGATTGAGACTAAATCTAACGAAGATTTTAGAAATTTACCAGATGATGCAATTCATGTTCAGTTATCTTTTGTTCCTGAATATGAGGCTAGTAGAGTTTTCCTAAATGGTACTTTACTACAAAAACTTCAATCCGGTGAACGTATATTTAAGTTCGACATCTATACCAGTTTTGATATCGATTCTTCAAATATCCTATTCTTGAATTCTTTCAGATTGTTTGGTAATATTTCAACACGTTTTGGTTGTAAGTTATCTCAAGAGTTTGATATTGTTTATAGCACTAGCACCAACATGAGTGCTGGTTGGTCTAGACATGATATCGATAATTACTTAGGTGAGTTCTTATTACCTACCCGTATTGCGGCTATTACTCATGAGAAAGCCACTTTCACTTTCGGTAAATACTTAGAATATCTCTGGACTAGTAACAGAAGCATTGCAAGTAGTGCCCCATATGAGAAATGGGACGTAAATGTTCCAGCGGTTTATGGAGAAGACGTTTATAACATTGATCCTATTACTGGCAGCATTTTTAGTTTTGGTACTAATGGCGAATTAGTCTATGACATTAAGCATCGTAAGGGTGATCCTGTACTGGATGCAAATGGTAATCAGATCTACAAGTACAAAGTTGGTGACGCTAAGTTAGACACGAAGGGTGAATTGATTCCTATTGGACAGAAATATGTTTCTAGACAATTAGATATCATGTTCGTCGAGGGTCTCTACTACTTCAGCACTGATCCTTCTTCCACCCTTTACAGAGAATCGTTTATCAACACAGTTGTTAACTGGATCACTTATGAGATTTCGGAGATGAACAAAGTCGGTCTTGAACAGACCAGAATCTACTTCTATCCTAAATCAAATCTGAGTAACATTCGTGTAATGGTTGGTAGTGGCACTATTACACAGTTGGAAGCTAATCAAGCTTTCAACATTAAGTTAACAGTGAATAAACAAGTTTATGAGAACTCTGCACTTTGCATGTCTCTTACTAATTCAACTATCAGAACCATTGATGAACATCTCAAGAAAGAGACTATCTCAATGTCGGCTATTGTCTCTTCTCTTGAGCGAGTCTATGGCGACGACGTGATTAGTTTATCTATATCCGGTTTAGGCGGCGATATGAATCTCGATGCCTTGACTGTGTTATCAACTGGTGATCGTTGCTCTATCAGAAAGAGATTAGCTAATATCGGTGATGGTAAGTTAATTGTGCAAGAAGATGTAAGTGTCGAGTTTGTAAAACACGACTTAGATTAAACAAAAAAAAATAAAGAGCATATCAGAGAGTACCCGAAGGTACTCTCTTTATGCCGCTTTACAGATCAAGAATGGTTTCCAATTGATCAATGATATCATCGACCTTATCGTGATTTGGTATCCCTTTTTGTAGTTCCTCATGAAGCTTATTGTAAAGCTTCAATTCGTTCTTCTTCAGTGATCCAGCAACTGTCAAAATTGCAATGTAGCGGTTAATCTTGATAACACGCAAAGAACGGATCTTAGCATTGATAGCCATAAGTTCCTTGAGAAGTTCTTGCATACTGGTCATAACAGTTTTCCTTAAAAGTAGGATGATCAATGAAACTATGATTATAGCTCAAAACCGTTATATATCGCTGAAATGTTTTTATTACGTCATAAAGGGAGACCCGAAGGTCTCCCAATATCTTTATCGTGGAATGAGGAATTCAGAACTATAGAGTTCAGTGATGAGTGCTCTTTTGTCTGGATCTTCATCCGTACCATCTTCAATAACCACATTGTTAGGTGAGAAGGGTAATTGACCAATACGTGCGATCAGTTTAATCTGTTCGACAGTAAGGTCATTGGCATCAAGGATATCTTTGAGTTTGTCAACTTCCAAATCAATCTTACACCATTCGGAAACCTTACCTTTCGGATTCCTAAAGACATCAACTTCGAAGTTCATATCCTTAGCTTTAATCTCGAACTCAAGATCTCCCTTTTTACCACGAATAGTCTCCGCTTTGAACACATAACGAGTCTTACTCATGAATGTATCACAAACGGCCATAAAAAGGTTATAGACCTTTTCATTGATACGTTCTGTGGTTTCGATATTGGATTGAACACCTTGAGCTTTCTGTTTTTCTTTGCTAGTCATCTCGTAAACAGGTTCTTTACCTTCTACTGTGATTTTGCGAATTCGGACAGAACCTTTGGCAGACTTAATCTGCGCTTGCTCGTGTTGTTCAATATGGACTGCTTGCGCTAATCCATCGGGATTAGTAATCTTGGCATAGATCACTACTTCAGTTTCTTGGCTTGTATTCTTGTTATTACCATCTTCCATGGCAATCTTAATAATACCCATAATTGACTCCTTAACTTGATAGAAGCATTCTGACAATCTCAGAGAAGAAAGTCACAATGGCAGACAGGATACCTGACTCTGACATAGTGCCGCTAGTCAAGCTAGTGTAAATGATAGTTACAACAATTGCAATCAAGCTGATTAAAAGAAGTGAAGAAACAAAGATGAGTAAATACTTTACCCATTCATGCATTCTAGCTCTATTAATCATTCTTGTCTTGCGTTCATTGAGCTTTTGTTCAACAGTCTCGGATCTTAACTGTTGTCTGTAATAAGCTCGCAGAGCTTTCGTTTTATCTTCCTCAGATAGATTAGCGATTGTTGCTGTAATTACATTTTCAAGAGCTTCATCATCCGCCACGAAAACATCGTTACCACCATCCAGGTCATTGAAATCAGTAGGGAAAGGAAATCCACCAGGATCTCTTCCACCCATACCTCCACCAGGACCCGGAAACCTACCCATATTAGGCATTCTCTTAGTAGGTGTGCTCAGGTTATGAACTGAGTCTTTATCGAAGTCGCCTAAACCTATTCCCATTATTTAGACTCCTTCTTCGCTTTATCTCTTTCTTCGCCAGCTTTCATTTTTTCATCCATGATGTTTGTGATAGACTTTTTGTCGGCGACGCACATTCTCAATTCCGAAATCAGTGATTGACTATATCGAATCATGAGATCTTCTCTCACTTCGTCAGAAGCGTTTATGTATACACTCTTCTTAGGAGGGCTAGGAATTGTATTTAACTTCAATAAGTGAGTAGGGACGGTCACGTAAACAGTTTCTATTTTGTAAACAGGAACTTCCTTGATCTCAGTCTTAACAATCGTACCACAACCTGTAATGAAGAGTGCGGCCAATAGAACTATAAACTTCTTTAGCATCACTTAACTCCTTTGCAGTCTGGATCATCATTCGCACCAGCACAATATGTATCCCATAATGAGTTAATTCGTGCTGTAGCAATCTCCTTGGCTTTTTGCTTAGTTAAAGTATCCTTCATTTTTTCATCAGCCATCACTGAAACATCTTTATAATGTTCATTGATCTTACTGATTGTTTCTGAAAGATTCTCCCTAGCTTTATCGGTATCTTTTCTAATACCTTCTTTCTCATCTATATTGACTACAATTTCTTTATCATCAATACGTGAGTTATCAACAATGGTATCGTTCTTATCTTTTAAACTCTTGTTCTCATCTTTAAGAACACTGATGACGACAGATTTACCATCTTCAACTTTTTTATCTGCATTCAAATAATGATCACGAATGAGTCTGTTACCACCAACGATAACGAATAAAATAGCTAGGGCAATAAGGATGAACTTAAAGTTATCCTTTAATAAACCTAGAATTAGTTTTATAAACGCTTTAAAAACCATATTAACCTCTCAGTCTTAGTAATTCGCAATAACCTACGGCAGTTGCATCAATAGAGTGTTCATCAAGGTTATTGAAGTTGACCATTTCTAATTCCTTGATTAGTTTAATAGCTTTCTTGACAGCATCCTTATCTCCACGCGCCTGTGCTCCTACGGCTTTCTTCACAGAAGGCGGATCGATCATGTAAAGAGGTTTGTAGTCATCCCAAAGATGCAAAGCTCTTTGCAATGTAAATACCGTCTCTACTAAAGGAGCATAAGCGTTAGGTCTAAGCCTATTAAAGAAAGGGGCTTCTGATGCAACTACTGTTGGGTTATATACGGTCAGTACTTGTGAAAACTTTTCGCTAATTAATCTAAGTCTACTATATTTAGCTGAATGCATTTGTACTTCAAAGGAATCTTCATCTAAGAATCTTGATACCTTTTCTGTCCACGGAGTAACTGATACTATTTTGAGATCGTCTATATTAACTGTGATGATAGAAAATCCGATAGTATCAGTACCGGGATCAATACCTAGTATATTGAAAGTTTGTTTATCAAATATACTACTATCGGATACTATCTGCATTACTGAGTGAGTTTGAACAGAGGCTCGATAGCACCGACTTCTAAGTCGATATCGAAACCACCACGTTGACTCTTAACAGGTTGCAGTGCACTGATATGGTGAGTGGTCTGGGCAGCAATAACTTCATTGAAGCTAAAAGAATTACCAGAACCATTAGGTACTGTCACCGAACGATTCACACCAGAGACCAATCCGATTTCAGAGATGAAAGCATAGTCTTCACTGTTGTGAAGAATAATAGCTGCTTTCAAGATCTCTTCTGCATCGAAGGCATCTAAAGTAATCTTCAGTTTAACGCTAGCGGCAAGATACTCACCTTTAACAGTGTTTACTGCTGTAGGACTCAAGTCTTGCGGAACAGGGTTAAGGTTATCACTGGTAGGTTCGAACAAAGTAATGGTAGTGTTACCATTTTCCACATGTCGTCTCTCAGGAACCACCGTCAGGGACTGTTTACTAAAACGACGTGCATAGTAAGCAAAATATTGCTCACCACCCACTGTCACAGTTGTACGAAGGGCAAAGCGTGCCTGTTGTGCTGTGCTAATATCGTTATTGATAGGACGCAAGACAAAAGGGAATAGCTTGAAAGGAGCAGCATCGTCTGATTTATGAATCTTGTTCGAAATCAGAGGAATGTCATCCTGACCAGGTACACTCATGTGACCACCGATACCGATAGTCATATACCCCACCGATGGCATTTCATTAGCACCCAGTGCAGCAGTAGGCTGAATATTCAATTTCTCATTTAGTGTAGAGAATTTCTGAATCAATGCGGGGATACCAAAAAACTGTGCAGCTTGTAAGGTGGCCCCGTAGATAGTTCTGCGGTAAACTTCCATTTTTTTAAATCCGTATTGAGAGTTTCAAATTAGCTAGGGGAACTAACCCCTAGCTCACAAAAGATTTCCTTATTTATAGTCGCCAGTTAGTTATATCCAGGTCAGAGTTGATGTATCTAAAGATCATCTTAGGTATTGTTCTATGAGAGATGCCATTCTTGTTAGCAAGAGTCTTCTGTAAGAATTGAGTACCAAATGTTTGAGAAACATTATATTCAAATCTAGTTAATCTAACGTTTGCTATATCCACATGGCCTATGCCAAGCTTAGTTGCAAAGGTTCCATTACCATATCTGAAGACCATTGGGTTCATGCTAAATGTACCGGTATTCATCGTGGTGGTCTTCGATACTTCGTAGTCCAACACGAGATAAGTATAACCACCTAATGGATTATAAGGTGTCGGGACTCTAGGCATTGTGAATCGAATGTAAGTAGGCTTAACATCAAGTTCACGATCACCACCTGGCGACACCAGCGTTCCTGCATCCAAATCATGGGTAACCACCTTCATAGCCTTTAAGATGCTTTCTAATGGTCTGTACTGAATGCTAAACTCTGCGTGAGCATAGTTATACCAGTGCATTGCAATATCGAAGTTTAAATACTGAGGTTCGAACACAATACTTCCATCTTCATAGACAGTTGTAATGGGTTTCAGTTCAAGATCAATATCACCAGCCTTCTTGACACTATACAGAGGACCTAACAGAATACCACCTGTGTATTCTTCGCCCTTCCAGTTGGTCTCTTCTGGAATCTGTGACATATACTTAAATGACTCTGCTTTATAGTAGCCCTTAAACACCTGATGATTGATAACGAATGTATCTTCGATGTTATTGTAGAAACCATCCAAGATAACCTTGATGTCATCGTTGTAGAAAGCTTCGTACGTCTTACTAACATAGAAGTTAACATAGGAGTCCATAATGTTAAGTCTAGGCTTAATGTTATTAACACCAATCTTCAGAGACTTAGCAATGGTTTCAACGTCCACATTCGGAATGTAATCGTCTGGAGTAGGATAATTCGTATAGATATCCTTAACCTTCTTCTTCTCCTCTGGTGACAAGTCATAATAAGGCTTGAACAGAGGTATTTCAAAGAGATTAGATCCAGCGCAATAAGGCCCAATGTGTTGATTGAGTTTAAACATTCCCAGATCAACAATCTTCTTATTACTGATCTTAACATCACCCATGATGTTTACTGGAATGTCAATGAATTCTACTTCTAGATCTGATCTGAGTGTGAAGTTCTGTAGAATATCTGGTAATTCAAACTCGAACTTAGGATAGTTCTTGATAACTAGTTTGAAAACACGCATTAGAGCTAACTGTACTTCATACAAAGCTCTACCAGTATATTTAACATCCCCTAGCCTAATAGCCGCCCAGTTAAGAACTTTGATACTAGACTTATTGATGCTCTGGACAAACTGGATAGAATAACTAGAAAGCTGTCTAAGCAATGACACCATTGCTTTTTGCAGATCACTGGTTACACTGGTAGCGTTCATGTCGAAACCAGTTGCTTCTTTATAGATCTCAGTATAAAGTCTAATCCAATCGTTGGTTCCTAGACCTTCGATGTCGATATTGTTAAACTTTAATATGGATTCAAAGTCTTTACCAGTGAACTCATTCTCCACCACGGCTACCTGATACAAACGACTTACTGCATTGTGCACTAGACCTCTAGTGTACATATGCTCATGATTCGAGATGAAATACGTTTGTTTGATAGCTGCCTCATGGTGGGCTAAAACCCAATCGGTAAAGGCAGAAGTCGAGATAATTGTTTCGTGTGGCTTATGTAAGTCTAAGATAAAATCAATGTACTCAATTGGTACATAGTTCTTATCAACAATAGAGTAGACCTCATCTCGTGTTGGAACAGGGTCTATAGGTACTCTAGTTGCAACAAGAGGCGGTATGGTTTTTACATTAAGACCATGTGCTTTACAATAGGCATAAAGAAACAGAATCAACCCTACCTTAACGTCGACTGTTGTAGTAGCACCAGAGACAGGATTAGTTACAGGAATGTAGGACGTATACTTATTCTTCTGAGATAAATAGATCCAGTTATTCAGAGCAATATCTGCCTGAGTAATAGCCATAGAATCGCTGTAATCAAACATAGCTGACTCTAAGACTTTGGTCTTGTATCTATTAGTGATACTTCTCTGGAACTTATTCTCTATATCTTTTTCATGTATGGCTCTATACTCGCTATTTCCAACAGCTTCTGGTTCTTCCTTAGAGAGAATGTAAGCTAAGTTGTAAATACCAGCATCATGTTCAAAGATACGTGCTTCTTCATTGAGTAAGCGTTTCCTGAACATTGCTTTAGGAGTATTAGCCTCTGGCATCGAAGTAATGTCATGGTGCATATTGAATTCGGATATCGGGAGATTTCTATCCGTCATCACCTTTTCAATCAACCATTCAAATGTCTCACGTTTACCAGAGTTACGTTCAATATAGTTAATGTTTCTATAGAAGAACAAAGCCTGCTTACGAGTCATATTGGATAAATAGACATCCAACATACCGTGAGATTCTAAATACTCTCTTACATGGAAGCTATGTGCTTCTGGTGTCTTACAAGATCTCAATCTCAAAGAGATGATAAGGGGTGGTAATTGTAAGAACATAACAGCTAAGAATGCTGAGATGTAATTAGTATCTGTCAAGTTAAATTGACGATTATACCAGCGTTCCTTAAAGCCATAAAGCCACTTATTGATATTATCTACTAAAGATACTTCGTTATCTTCTATTAGATTAGTAGGATAACCAATAACGGTGAAATCTTCAGCGTTAATGGCCTGCTCAATATTGACAGGATAAAGGGCACCTAGGATGAATTGCTCGTATTCTGGATACTGGCTCAGTAATTCTCTGTAGTATCGAGTACCATACTCGTAAGCTTTAGCTGTTGCTCTATGTATAGCCAGAGTATCTCTACTAAACTCAATAGTCTGTAGAGTATCCAATGATGTGACATAGATTTTTTTGTCAGTGCTATGGTACTGGCCAGATAAGTTAAGATAGTATTTCCATGTACGTTTATCATCAACATCAAATACGTTACCGTAGGTAGCCTTTAATCTCTCATTAATTGAGTCTGCTACTGCTTCTACTTTGATAACCATAGTTTTGGATAGATCCAGAACTTGATTAACGTAGAGTTTGTAATAATTGAGACTCATCAAAAATCTCCATTTCAAAAACGTTTACGAAAAAGGTCTGCAATGAGTAAAGATAATTTCAGGGCACTTGTTTCCGCGAATAACAGCGGCAAACAAATCCCAGCAGTTAATTTAGTGCGAGATACTCCGATTATTGCTGCCACCCTGAGTAAGTTAGTTCAACCAACTGACAGAAAAGAATTCGATCAGAGTGGCAACAGAAAAGTAACTGCACCGAATCATTCTAACATCATAGGGATTTCCAAAGATATTGCACAAAAGAAAAAAGACAACACTAATGTCATGGATTTATTTCCAGAATTAGGGTTGGCTGGCGATATCTTAATTAGCCTCATTAATTCACCTAAGGACATGTATAGCTCAGAATTGAGTGTTACTGTTCCTAGTGATCTTCTGGTATCTCCTATCACTAATCTGATTCTTCCGATTATTGAAGATTACTTGAAAGATGAATACGGTATTAATGAAGAAATCCCAGTGATGCTTGAGAAAGTATTACTGAAAGACGGAGCATATCCAGTCGTAGTTATTCCAGAAAACTCAGTGGATGACTTAATCAATGGTAAAGTAGATATCTCTTTGGAGAGTCTGAAAACTTACATGGATGACAAAGGCATCTTTAAATCAGCGGGATGGTTGGGTGCTAGTACTGTTACACAAACTAATTCAACGACTAGGAACTTTGGTTTAGAAAGTTTCCTTGGAGATGCTGGTCCACAGTCTGGAACGATTGATCCTGTTGTCAAGTTCATGGACAAGGATAAGAAAGCTGTAGCGCTAGAAGATATTATCGTGATTGATAATTTTTCTGCTCTTAAACTACCAAAGATCATCGAGACCAGAAGGAAGAACAGTTCTAGAAGAATATTAGACGGTAATCTTAGCTCCAATAAAGTATTCTCGGTTGGCACTGAAAGTAATACTAGACTTACCGACAAACAACTGACTAGTTTACTCTATAAGAACAAACCCCATACTACAGTTAATTTACGTAGAGTTAAAACGAGTAACCAACTCGAACGCGAAACAGTTGGCGCACCTTTGATTATCAAGTTGCCTACTGAATCCGTTATTCCGATCTATCAACCCGGTAACCACAGTGAACACGTTGGTTATTTTATAGTTCTTGATAGTGAGGGTAATCCTATTAGTATTGATAGCGACTTCTCTGCTTATGACGATATGCGTTTTAAGCATTCAATGTCTACTAACATGAATTCGAGCATCGTTCAAAGAACTGCTGATCAATTCGAAGTAAACTGTGATGCTGTTACGTTTGATAACGTGAGTCGTGTTTATTCGGACATTATTGAGGCTGATCTCTTATCACGCTTGAAGAATGGTATCATTGGTGAGAACGTCTCTATTGCTAAACCAGAAGAGATCTTCCGCATTATGACGGCTAGAATGCTGAGTAAACAAAGAACTCAGATTCTCTTCGTTCCTAAAGAACTGTTAACTTATTTCGCCATTGATTTCAGAGAAAATGGTACTGGTAAGAGTTTGATTGAAGGAATGATGGTTCTCAATGCATTACGTGCAGCAACAATGTTTGCTAACGTCAATCGCGGTATTGTTAACTCTATCGGTAGAACAGAAGTCGAAATCAACGTTGACGAGAATGATCCTCAACCGAGAAAGACTCTTGAAATTGCAATGCATGAAGTCTTGAAGACTAAACAGTCTCAGACCCTTCCCGCTACGATTTCACCTGTTGACATTATGACGTACATTAATACGTCTGGTATTCAGTTTAAGTTTGGCCAGATTCCGGGCTTGCCTTCGACTAACCTGAACTTCAGTGAAGTGTCAACTAGTTATGAGAAACCAGATTCCGATTTGGAAGACTCTTTGAGAGAGCGCCAGATCATGGGTATTGGTATTCCAGTAGAAATGGTTGACAATGCTAAGGGTGTTGATTTTGCTACTACCGCCACGAACAACAATATCTTATTGAATAAACGTATTATTCAGTATCAAATCAAGTTCGAACCTTTGATTACGAATAACGCTAGAACGATTATTCTTAACCATGGTGGCTTGATGAGTAAGATCAAGAATACCATTAAAGAAAATATTTCGAAACTTACAGAGGTTCAAAAGACTAATGAAGTCTTCGAAGAATATAAGAACAATGAAGATCTTCTCGTTCATCTTCTCTCATTAGAAATTGTTTCTAACTTTGAGATTAATCTACCTAGACCAGATGTCATTGCAGTTGATACCATTACTGAAGCTTATACTAAGCACGAAGAGATGGTTGAAAAGGGTATTGATGCATGGTTCAGTTCTGATATTCTGGCTGCTGCCTATATTGGTGAAGCTAGTAGTGAACGTGTGGATGAAGTTAGAGCCATGATTAAGGCTCAGATGATGAGAAGCTGGATGACTTCTAATAACATGTTGCCAGAGATGGCTGATATGTTAACTGTAGATGACGAAGGTAAGTACGTATACAACAATGTGGAAACACAGCGCCAACACGTATTTGCTGCTACCAAGTTTATTAGAGATCTCTTAGAGAAGACTGCCCCTACTGCTCAGGCAGCGGATAGAGATATTAATAAGATTACTGGTGGTGAAGATTTGGGTGAAGGATCAGTATCTGGTGGATCAGACGATACATCAGACGATACATCAACTGATGATACCTCTGATACCTCTGAAGAAGATACCGGTGGAGGAGATGATGATCTGGATGCAGGTTTAGATATGCCTGACTTCGGTGATATCTGATACAACATAAGTAGGAGTGGCCTAGGCCACTCCTTTTATGCCGGATTATTCACACATGTCAAGCATGTAGTTATTAATCACTTCATAGACAGCGAAGATTGCACCAATGTCAGCCAGTAGAGCAGACATGAGGAATTTAGCTTCATTGATCTTACCGGAATACTCTAAGAGAGCATCCAGACTATCCTTCAATGTACTATTGTCCTTTTGTGTTTCAAGTTCACTAGTCTTTTCAAGGGTATCACGAATAACTTGTCTACAGTAATCGTAAGCCGCAATACGACTTTGAATAACTGTACTCAGTTTACCTGTACCAATGAAACCGAAGATGCCACCGATGGTGGAACTATTGCTATAGGAGGTTTCGCTACCAATACAAGCACTGTTATCGTACTTCCAAGGTTTGTATTCACCAGTGACGGGATCAATTACGTAAGTCTTGGGACCATTAGTAACTTTATAGAAGTCACCAAACACCACTGTATGAATAGTGCTATTGACTGAATCGCTACGGAAGACCTTAGATAGATTTTCAATAAACTCGCCAGTCTTAGTACCTTCGAAATCAGTTCTCATGACTTCTGCACGTCTACGACCTTCTTCGTAATCAATTAGGTGTGGTCTCAAGAGATATAAACCCACACCCATTAAATCAGCCCATTTCAGATGTTTACTGAAGGAACACTTCACAGTTTCAAGATCATCAGATTCGTATTCGTTCAGGAATCGAATAATGTTCTTATTAAACTGAACACTGATATCAGTGTAAGCCAAACGCTTTTCTTGAAGTTCTTGTTCCGATACATCCAGAAGTTTCTTACCTAAGTCAATGACAGTAGCCTTAAGGTCAGTGTATGCCTTCTCGTAATTAGATCGCATCAATGACAAAGCAGGCTTGTATTCCGTCTTTGACTTCTCTTCTGTATAGAGATTAGGATTACCCATTGGCTGTTTGCGAACAGGTGGTGTTTCCTCTTCTTCAGATTGTTCTGGAGATTTTTGCTGCTCAGGAGGAGCTTCTGTATCATTGCCTTCCAAATCTTCAATGATAGATTCGACAGCAATCACATCCGCTCTACTGATACCGCCAGACTCTTCAATCTCAGCGGATTTATCTGCCAGTTCAACCAATCGATCTTCTCTGGATTTTTGGATAACAAATTCAGCGTCCAGTTCTGGGAGACGGCGTGCTTGAATACCTTTAGTGAAAATAGTTTCATCAGATACATCATTAGATGCTTCTCTACCACGAGCAGGAGTATCTAATACAGCAGTTCTTCCTTCAGGATTACCGAACTCGTTATCGACTTCGTCATTCAGTCCCATTTTTAGTTACCTCTTAATTGTGCGGCCTTAATGAATAAGTCATTCGAGGCAAGTTCTTCTAACAAACGTTGGGCATTCTTTCTTGAAGACAGAACCCAGTTACTCGGATAAATAATGTTACCAACTACGTTAAGAATAGAGCTAAATTCTCCAGTCTGCTCGATAATCTTATCCAAAACTTTTAAGTCTTCTAGGATATTTTTAACTAACTCAGGAGCTAAGGACTTAACCTTAAGTCTAGAAATTAGTTGCTCTCGTACACGCTTATAACGAATTTTGAGTTTATCATAAACATTCTGATACTCTGCACCATCTGAAACAGTCCAGGTAATCAAAAAGAACAGAGGCGCACCTGCTATCATCAGTAATACAGAACCCAGTACAGCACCGAGCAGCATGAAATATGTTGCGACTGTGATCTGAATCATGTTATAGATGAATCTGGTCTCGCCGGAGTATTCGGGAGAACCGTATAACCTATGGATTTTTTCCAAACTGGTTACGAGTTCACGGCCTAGTCCCATACGAGTAGCGAAGTTATCTGCCAAAGCTTCATAAGTAGTTTTATCATAAGCGGCAGTGCCTAATTCAGAGACACGCTTTTCTTGGATCTTTGCCATCACTACGGTAGTTACCACAGTAGTGTCGGTTTCTTCTTTAAGTTCATTATAGACACCGCTACTAGGGCCTAATCTCTTCTCGGTAAGTTTGAGTGAATATTCAAAGAGCTTTTGATCGTTAGCAACCAGGGATTTGTGCAAGGCAAGTAAAATCTGGTTGGTTTGGATAGTATTGAAAGCCAGCTCGTAAGCCACGAATGCATGACCTACCTCATGCATGAACACAGCAGCTACTTCTCTAGCAGTGAGTTTCATGTCTTTGAGTTGTCTAAAACCCATATAGATCTGAGATGGGACAGTACTAAATGCCCCGCCTACCTTAGCATTCTTCAAATCAACAAAGGTCTTTTCATTGTCTTCTAATTTCTTGATGACCTTGTTAGCATCTTTAGTGTAGTAATCTTTGAAATCGCTATCACCTAGAATACTACTTGGATTAACATGAATAGGCATCATGCAAGGTGGATAGGGAGTATTGAATTTCAGATCAATCTTAAGTCCTGTTTCTTTCTCCATAAAAGTAACAAGAGTCTTATGTGCTTCCGAAGCATCTGCTTCTTTACCACCCTTACATTTAAGGATATCCTCAAACATTTTGGTGATTTGATCAGCCACCACTGAAGATTGGAAATCAATGGCTTCTGTGCCGATTGCATCCTTTACATTTAAAAAAATCATTTTGTATTCCTAGGAAAAAATGTACGTGAATATTCAAATTATTAAGTACTTAATAACTAATATGCGAAAGCGAAAGGATTAGAAAATGAAAGACTTTTTGAAATTGAATCAGGGTGAAGTTGGAATCGAATGTCGCTTCGCAACGTACGTCAAACCACCCGAAGCTGGATTACCTGATTTACACTTGGTAAAAGAGCAAGTACACAAAGCCGATGGTACAGTTGTACCAGTCGTCAAACCAGTATATAACTACGAACGACCTTATTGGATCGTTAAAAAAGGCTATCGTAATTTCGAGCAGCCAAAAGAATGGATTGAAAAAGAACGTGTCAATGAATTCCATTCGACACAAGGAGATTTGCTATTTAAGGCAGCAAGCTCTTTAGGTAAACCATACTTTAAAAAGTCTATCAAAGACCTAGCTGCTGAAAGTCCTTATCTCTTCGGTATTGATATCAAGAGTACAGCAGTTATCAAAAACGACTACATGGCCAAATACCCTGATCTCAAAACAGAGTATTCGGTTGGTGTATTCGATACAGAAACTGATGTTATTCATGGTACTGAAGAAATCATCATGGCTACTTTTAGCTTTGGTAAGATTTGTTTCACAGCAGTCCAGAAGAGTTTCTTCAAGGGTGTAGCCAATCCCGAACAAGAGGTTCTTGAGAAAACCAATAAGTACTTAGAACAGTACATTACAGCCCGTGGCATTAAGCCAGTCCTGGTCATCGTTGATTCTGAGATCGATGTACTGATTGAGACCTTCAAAGTAATCCATGAAGCCAAACCAGACTTTCTGTCTATTTGGAACATGAAGTTCGATATCGGTAAAATCCTAGAAGCATGTGATCGTGCTAACTTCCCAGTCGAACACTTGATGTGTGATCCATCTGTACCTAATGAGTACAGATCTTTCAAGTTTATTCTTGGTCCTAATCAAAAGAAGACTGCTAGTGGGTTGGTCATGCCAATCAAACCAGCAGCACAATGGCATACAGTCAAATGTCCTGCCTCCTTCTACGTGATCGACGCAATGTGTGCTTATAAGCACACTCGTATGGGTGAACAGGAGAAAAAGTCTTATAGCTTAGATTTCATTTTAGGTGAGGAGTTGAACTTAGGTAAGCTTAAGTTTGAAGAAGCTAATCACCTATCAGGTTTAGCTTGGCATAAATTCATGCAAGAGTTCTATCCTGTCGAGTATGTGGTATATAACAGATTCGATTGTATTGGTATGGAACTACTTGAAGATAAAGTTAAAGACATGCGAGTTGTGCTTCCACAATTCTCTGGCTCTTCTGACTTTGAAGACTTTAAGTCTCAACCACGTCGTAAGATGGACGCTCTACATTGGTTCGTTCAGAAACACGGCCGTGTAATGGGATGTACTTCCTCGGCTTTGGTTGATGAAGAACTCGATCCAATGATTCTGGGACGCGATGAATGGATTATTACTCTGGCTCCTTCTTTGATTACGAGAGAAGGTCTTCGTGTCATTGAAGAAAATCCAGAACAAGTTACAACAATTTATGGTCACGTTGGTGATTAAAAAAAGATATCTATCTAGGTCACCCTACTGAGTAATCAGTAGTAAAAAAACAAATTGAATTGCTGGGACTCCCTTAGAGCTTCTATACCACTGCGAGCAGTAATGCAAAGCCATGGTTTGAAAAGTTAGAAGATTGGGTAATCAGCAGCGAAGCTTCCCTATGGGAAGAACGTTCAACGACTATCCCATATGGGAGTAGAGTCAAGTGACTCGAAGTGGTTTGCCCCTTCCTTAGGAAGGGTGAAGATATAGTCTCTACATCTGGGGAAAACCCAGAGCAGTGCTTAAGCGCACGGGTTAAGATTAACGACCTTAACTGAAGACAAGCTAGACGTTAGTGCCTCGTAAACTTAGGATGCGACCTTGGTTAGAAATAACCATTGAATAACTCTTTTAATTGCTGGGAACACTTGTTAAAAGTTTAACTATACTAACCATTATATGTAATAACATTATATGGTGAGCATTATGTTAAATTTGAAGGTTTTGCCGTTTAGTGGCGGCAGGTATTTCGTTAGTGAAGGCTGTGAAGTCTACACAAGCAACAATGTTAAGCTAGACATGGTACTTAAAGATGGTATCAAATATGTTGAGCTTAATTGGATTAACGGTAAGCAACTCTACGAATTAGGTTTAATAGTTCTGTCTGCATTAGTAGGAATTGAGTTTCCAGATAGCTTTTACAATAAAGTAAAAATTATCTATAGAGATGGTAATTCTGAAAATGTATCCATCAATAACCTAACGTATGTCTTCAGTGAACCAATTGAGACAGATGTGAAAGGTTTTTATTATATCCCATACTTTCCTTGTTACGGGATCAATAGAGATGGTGAAATTATTAACCTATCTACTAAAGAAAAAAGAAAATGGAGTATCCATAAAGGTACTATAAAAGGTAATCGTACATCTGGTTATGAGAGTACATGTCTCCACAATGCTTCTTATAATAAAACAGTATCTAAACATCGTTTACTCTGTTTAGTGTTCAAACCTTTTACTGGTAACTTTAGTAAGCTAACCGTTAACCATATCGATGGAAATAAAAACAATACCACTCTAGATAACCTGGAGTGGGCTTCATATTCAGAAAACAATAAACATGCTTGGGACCATGGTTTAAAACTGATTGATCGTGAAAAGATCTATGTAAGAAATCTCGTCACAAATGAGATTAAGGTATTTAGATCTGTACGAAAAGCAGCAGAAGACCAAGGCGATAGCAGCGGCCATTATATCTCACAACGTATTGAGGATAAATCTGGAAAAATATATCCAGATTTGCTACAATATAAACGTGGCGATGAAGAATGGCCAGAAGTGGACAGTAAGTTGTTAGCCGAATATGATAAAGATAGTTTCCAAAATCGATTTGTTGCAAGAAACGTATTTACTGGAGAGATAACTCTTTTTGAACACGCTGTAAAAGGAGAACAACTTCTTGGTATTCCTGCACGCATCATACTTGATCATGCAAGAAACTCTAAGTTCATACCTTATAATGGTTATAATTTTAGGTATTTTACCGAAGTTGACAAATTTCCTGAACACAGCGAAAGACACTTACAGATCTATAAAGACTATCCAGTTAATGCAAAAGCTGGTGTGGTTGCTAAAGATGTGACTAATGGTGAAGAACTTTTCTTTACTAGTATGTCTAAGTGTTTAGAATTCTTCAAGGTAGATTTTAGTTACATTAGTACTTATATCTATTCTGGAAGACTTTTCAAGAAGCAGTGGAAAATAAATCTCTTCTTACTACAACCTAGGAAAACAAGTCAATCAGCAGCGAAGCTTCCAGATTAATGTCGTAAGACAGTGTCTGGTTGAACGTTCAACGACCATCGAAAACACCCTACTGTTGAAAAAACACAGTAGGGGAAGTGAGTAGAGTAGAGGCCAAGTGGCTTCGAAACGGAGAGCACCCTAACACGTTATGGTGAGGGTGATGATATGGTCTTTTCTCTATGGTGACATAGAGCAGCACTTACACTAAAGTGCGATACTATTCTAACGAAATAGTATGAAAGTTGAAAATCCCAATGGAGAGACGTGTTTCAACATTAGTAAAGAAACCACAGTACGTGAACTATCTACTATTGATGGTATTCCCGAAGCTGTGTTCAGAAAACAGAACATGGGGATCAGTGCAGGACATGTGAATGCACTCGACTACTGTTCTACAATGATGGGCTTCCCAACACTATTTGAACTGGAAGAAATGACATGGTAACCTACTCTTTTGCTGCTGAAGCGAAAGAGATTTTCAAGGGGGCGGAGCTTTCCGCCCTTATTGATTATCTTGATCGCAAGACTGTCCATATTCTCCACGGACACAAACTAGACGAGATTGACCGTATCGGTTTCCTACAGGAATTTGAGAAGGTTACAGAAGACCTTGATCCCAAAATTCTTGAGGATTTGGTTATGCTTCGTATTTACTATAATAACTGCATTGGTGGTTCTATTAAAGTAAGTGCTGAGCATCAGATTCAATTCGATATTCTTGTCAAGCGTTTCCAGGATTACACACATGATGCCGTTGCCCGCAGAATTCGAACTCACGACCCTAAAGAACACGTCTAAAAGATTGAGTAAGACTATCTCACTTCTTTGCCAAGAAGCGAATCTCGTTGCTTTTAAAAGGCTAAAGTCCACCTCTTCCATCGTCGGGAGATGGACTGCTTTGAATCTTCATACTTTCTCTACCACTAAAGCCATCTTAAAATATGCGGAGAATTTTCTACCTTCTTTCGTTTATTTTGAGAATAAGATGCGTGAGTTGAAAGGGGAATTCATTTCACTTACTATTCTCTATGAAAATGACGAGACTCAAAAGTCTATTAATAAATTTGAGGAGCTATACTTCAATGCGATGAAAGAGCTGAATTCTATTCATTCGTTATCTGGAGTTAGTTTTAGAGAGTTCAACAAGAAGATGGGAAACGCTACCTTTAGGGTCAACCGTCTAATTGATTTTACCAGTCATTTTCTTTTGAGGATGCTCCATGATATCGCAATCCAAAGCGCACAAAATGACCCAACTACAAAGAGAGTACCCGATGTATAACTTGGGACTTCAAGATTATCTTCACAAGTTCTATATCATAAAAGATGCAGAACCTATCCGCTATAATACTTGATAAACAAAAAACACAATGGTTGTGCTCATACTTCCGAACTACGTAAACTAATAAATCTAAGAAAAGGTTTCTTAGATAGGAAATGTGATGAGTTTCTAATTGCGGTCTATGATTTCCGTATTGAGGATATGGAGATAGATAAGACACAATTAAGATTCAGCATAGCAGATACTTTAGATCGTCTCAAAGCTGAGACTAAGAAATATTCTTTAAGTCTCGAATGATGTACATGACATAAAGGGAGTCCCGAAGGACTCCCATTTATGCTGTTTATGAAGAAAGAACATCAACTTGCGCTGAGTCTGAACTAACCCAAACTATAACCTAAGAGAGAGGGAAACCTGGAATTGTTCCATCAACTTAGCTTGTCCTGTAGAGCGGACTCTACATATTATTAGACTGTCTTCTGAACGTATTGGTTGGGCTGATAGAAGAGTCGAACATCGGTAGAATATTCGATTTCATCTCCACCAATGTAACGGTAGATCATCTGGATTTTAAAGTTGTTAACAGCATTCGTGTCAACTCTACGAACAATGTAAACAAACACAACGTCCAGTACTTCAATATTAGGAACCACTCTAGGGAACCCAATGGATTTGAAGTCTTCGATGAAGTTATTAACACCCAGATTCAAGATCTGTAGATCCTTCAATTCTTTAATGCAACGGTTGTAGCCTTCCTGTAGTTGGAAGTACATGTCGTTAGCATCAGAGTAGTTGGTCTTAGGAAATACAGCATAACCTGCAATCTTGTTAGGATCGTGGTTACGTACATCCTGGATCATTTTGTTGATCTGACGTTCTGTTAAACGGCTCACATTTTTCTCCTAGGCAGAACTGGTTCTGCTGGTTGATCTTGATACTTGCCATTACGGTCAGCATAAGAAATTTCGCATGGCTCATTACCGTGGATGAACAGGACTTGACAAATACCCATACCAGGTGTCAGCTTGATAGGTAAGTCAGTCTTATTGCTAAGCTCCAGAGTAACATAACCTTCCCAACCAGCTTCCAATGGCGTTACAGTCACGCAAAGACCACAGTTATGAACAAAAACTCCTGACTCTAAAGCAAAGTTTCCATATTCTGGAGCAGTAAGACAGTATACATCTTGCTCTCCTTCCCAGCCTGGACTGGCTTTACGTACAGTTACAACTTTATGATTTTCTCCTATTTCGATATTTAATGCTTCCTTTGCCTTACTCATACGTCGAACAATATACGGGTCCATTGGTTGATAAACTGCTTCATATCCTCTTGATACAGTTCTATATAGAGGATATAAAGATTGTCCTTCAACTAAATCTTTTGCTTCAACATAATCACAATCAAGTGTTAGAAATTTATGATCGGCTGTGCATCTAATGATTTCACCATTATCAAGAACAACTTCTAAAATTTCTTCTCGGCCTATTTTTCTAGGCTCTATTAATTCAGCGATGGTGATATTGGCTTCTTCATTAACAGAATAACCGAATAGTCTCTCACCATTCTTAATGCGTTCAATCGCTTCTAAGAATGTAGGAGATGTCCCGTCGGCTAATGCTATTTTAGTATCGCCAGTAAAACATCTAGCCAATGTGCTCTTTTCCATACAGATCGCGGTAAACTCATTACTGAGCTTAATACGTTCCTTTGAAACACCAAGCATGAAACCATGAGGCGGAATGGTAATACATTCATCATCTCTCAATTCATGACATGAGGTGAGAGCTTCATTGAAGTTAATAGGATCAATAACATCTGGACCAATTGAATCACGGACAGATCTAACTTCGACGTTTAGGTTATTAGGGTTACTACGATTGAAGAATCGGAAGATATTACCTAGACGAATATCATAACCGAAACTAGAGAGACCATAACTAGTTACAGGTGTACCATCTTCATTACTACTACGGGATTCAGCATGAAAGGGTACAATCAGTTGTTCATTTTCGGCTTTCTGCCTGATCCATTTATCTGACATGATAGGCATAAACTACTCCTTATTGTTTTCTATGCAGAATATTCAAGTCTGAGGTAAAAATTAGATTTGTTTATCCAAAGACCTGAACCACTTAGTAGCGATCCACTTTGTACCTTCAATGACGGGCGTTCCCGCATGAAGTGTCTTGCTCTGGGGAGTAGGGTTAGGGTATGCAAAGAAAAGCGCACTGCCCTTTTTACAGTGAATATGAAGATTCAATTCGGGAAAATATGTAGTACCCCCTCGTGTTGGATCACCTAAGTAGAGAATCAAAGTAGCTACACGCTCCCCGACACCTCTTACAAAAGTACTCCCGTCCGCAAAGAAATCATGATGGGGTTTGTATTGTTCTCCAATACGATAGCGAAGTATCTGAAGACTATCAGTATCATTGTTATTCCAGTTAAACAAAATACTAATACGATCCTCTATATTTTTGACAATGTCGTCTTGTCCTTTAATAAGGCCAGTGCTATCGCTGGTTCTGTAGTCTGAAAGGGTCGATTGCCCCTGACCATGAACCGCTACAGTGCTCTTAGTTAAACCAACCATAGCAAGATCAATCAAATGTTGACATTCAATATGGTCAAGGAAATTCTCCAAGAGAATAACTTCTGGATTCTCCATGGACATCAGAATATTAATCTCTCTGCCATCAACTTTTAGTACATTGTTTTTTTCTTTCATTTGTTTAATGTACGGATTGATTGTGGAGATTCTAACGTTATTAACCGCCACGGTTTCTGCCAAAGTTCCTTTAGCTTGATCGTTCAAGGCTATGACAGTATTGATTAGATCTTTCGAGTCTTGGATGGATAATCCAAATTTAGTCACTAGATCACTAATAATGGAGGTATCTGCTCTAAATTGCGAGAGCGCAGTTCCAATGAACTGATGGTATTCAGGTGTAAGTTTCGTCGGCATTTTTGATTCCTAACGGTCATAAAAAGGGTATCCAAAGGATACCCTTTTATTGTTATTTATACATACACAGCATCAATAACAATACCGTTAAGTTCAACAGACACGGGCTCCATACTCACAACCGTGACTTCCAGAGTACCAGTTAGGGGCGAGGCCAAACCACCGCCCGACACTGTAAGACTAACAGTGGCAGTGCCAGGGGCAACGGGAGTCACTATACCAACAGCATTACCAGTACCTTCCATGGTAACAAACTCACCACCATCGGTCACCGACCATTCGTAAGTAGCACCAGCAGGGGTATCCACTACGGAACCGATACTGTTCTTGAAAACAGCATCTATGACAACCTGCTTACCTGCAACGTCAACTGAAACATTCATAATTAACTCCTAGTTATTTAGCAAAAAACGTTGATTAAGGATTATCCTCAACTGTTGATTCAAAATCAACAGCAGTAGGTAATTCTTCACCGATCAACACAGTGAAGGTATTAGTCAAAGTGACAGGACGATCATTATCAAAAGTATCCTTGAAAGCGACCGTACAAGTAACCTTAACAGTACCCTGTCCACCACCAGCTTTGGGGGCAATCTTTCTAATTGTTCCATCGCCAGGTGTAATTTCGGAGATTGTAGCAATCACTGGATTGTCGATAGCCCATGTAAATACTGCATCCGAAGGAAACGGAAGTTTAGTATTCTCTGAGTTTTTTCCGACCACAGTGAGTGCCAGAAACTTCCCTTCAACAGGTATTAGTACTGACATAATTATCACTTCTCTCGTACTTTAATATATTAAAATTGATACCAGTCACAGAGCGATGGGATGTTTTTGTGATTATTTTCCACTCATCCGCAAGTTCTTCAACGGTAGTATCGCCTTCATAGTTATTAAGTATTTCGGTCACGATAACAGTGTCTGCTACCCTCAGTGCTTTCTTAATTACATTGCTTCCACCAATGAACCAGATATCCTTTCTTCGATAGAAAGCTTCGTTAGTTGCTTCCAAAATCGAACGAGATGTAATAACTTCTGGATGATGGAGAGAGGAGCTAGTTAATACGAGATTTTCTCTATTAGGTAGGGGTTTAATTGGGAGTGACTCCCAAGTCTTTCTACCCATAGCTATTATACAGCCTTGTGTGGTTTCTTTGAAATGCTTTAAGTCTTCCGGTAAATGCCAGGGTAATTTGCCGTTATTACCAATGACATTATTGAGACTCCTAGCATAGATAACACCGACTTTCATCACTGATTCTCAATGAATTTCTTGATGCCTTTAGCGTCCGCCAAAGCGTTGTGAGGTTGTTCACTTGGAGCATCCACACGTTTGAGTACGAAGCTGAGTTTATTTGGTGTTTTAACACAAACACCCGGTGCAACGATTAATGCTTCGCAGAGATACTTGATATCATCAGGCCAATCGGCTACTACAACAAGATCTTTGTATCTGGTAATGAAAGCTTCAAGCTTTTGCTTAAAGTCATGTGGTGCAATGGGTTCCTTATTAAGGATAGGCATCACATTTTCTGCTACCCAAGAGACTGGATTAGGACAACCTAATACTTCATAGAAATAGTTATCGTCATCGACAACTAATGCTAATGAAATCAAGTCACCCTTATAACCGTTAAATTCGCAATCAAGATACGCTACTGTCATTTTGACTCCTCTCAAATTTCTTCAGGTTGATTTCTCTGATACGATTCTCGATATCAGTAACGGAACATCTCATCCAGTCTAGTGTTGGTCCTTGGGCCTCACCATCATCCATATATGGTAATTCTTCATGAGCAACACAGAGCAGTCTTCGCAACTTACGCTCATCCTGACTAGCTGGCATTCCGTCTGGTCTTCGCTCGGTGGTCATCTTAATCTCCAAACATAAAGGGAGGCCGAAGCCTCCCTTTACTTAGTTACCTCTCCAACCTACCCAATCGGCATCGGTAGTAGGTTCGACACGCAACATTGCGTATGCTGAACCGCCACCAGAGAAGAAATCGTGAGTTTCATCTCCGGCAGGAACCAATGATGCCATGACGGCAGGATTGACCTTACAAATCTCCGGTGGGAACATAGGATCAAAACCCATATTCATCAATGCCTTGTTGGCATTGTAATGGAGATAATTGATAACGTCTTCTGTCATACCCAGATCATCGTAGATGCTTCGGGTATATTCGATTTCGTTCTCATACAACTCCATCAGGAGAGAGTATGCCTTATCTCGGATTTCTTCTTGTCGTTCAGGAGTAAGTTCCCTGAAAGCCAATTGGAATTTATATCCGATGTAATGGCCATGAACACCTTCATCAGACAAGATCAATCGAATTATGTCGGCAGTGTTAGTCAGCTTACCGCGACTCGACCAGTAGAATGGAAGGTAGAAACCAGAGTAGAACAGGAAAGATTCCAGCAATACACTAGCTACCTTACGCATCAACGGACATTGACCATCGTAATGACTGAGGACGATAGTTTGTTTCTTGATGAGTAGTGGATTCTCACCAGTCCAGCGGAACAAATCATCAATTTCTTCTGAACTACAAAGAGTAGAGAAGATACTGGAATAGCTCTTAGCATGGATAGCTTCCATGGCTGCAATGAATTCCAAGTTAGCATCCTCATGAGGAGTACGCGCATCTGGTTTCATCGAAAGAGCACCAACTTGTGACTGAACGGTGTCAAGTAAAGTCAGTCCAGCAAGGACTTCCATAGTCCTACGCTTTTCAAGATCAGTCAATGTTCCCCACGTCATTATGTCGTTAGAAACTGGAACACGTTCAGGCAACCAGAAGTTGCTGGTCATGCGGTTCCATACTTCAAGATCTTTAGGGTCTTCAACTTTATTCCAATTGATAGCTGGAATGAGTTTTGGAGTTGTGTTATTTTCCATTTGAAAGCTTTTCTCTTTCTGCATCTTGACCTCTATTGTATTTTGGTAAGCAGGCATTACTCAGACTTTACTATAAGTCTCTAGGAAAATATCTTCTTTGATTGGATAAAACTCACCCTTGGTTCCCTGAATGATCCAATCACCCTCAGTTGCGATGTGTTCAACTTGATGAGAGCTTCCAGTTTCACCATCTTCTAAAGTAACAATACGTGCTTGTGCTTTAGAACCAATATGTCGAGCTTTTGCAATGTCCTTGATGTTTTCACCAAGGAAATCTAGCAGGTCTTGACTAGGTGGATAGGTGAATTGAATTGCACGAATACGTACTGGCTTCTTGACGAATTCACCAACACCGGGTGGTAGTTTATCGATCTCAATAATTGACATTTTCGTTTCCTATTTGATTAAACAGCGCAAGACACGCAACCTTCCACTTCAGTTCCCGACAGAATCGATTTACGAAGACGAACATAATAGATCGTCTTGATACCTTTACTGCGTGCGTAGATCTGCATCTTGTTAATGTCTCGGGTGGAAACATTATCAGGCAAGAAGATTGTTAGAGACAACCCTTGATCAACGTGGGGTGTAGCAGCAGCGTAAACATCGATAACAGCCTTGTAGCCAAGCTCGTATGCATCAACGAAGAACTCAAGGTTATCGTTGGTCATGTGCGGAGCAGGGTAGTAGCTACGGCCAGTCTTACCTTCCTTACGGATTTCAATCTTAGCAGCGATTGGGTGAATCGAAGCTGTCGAATTGTTCACATAAGAAATAGAACCGGTTGGCGGAATGGCCATGCGATACTGATTATACAAGCCATGTTCCATGACCAGATCACGAAGAGCTTCCCACATTTGTTTAGTAGGAACTTCGAAACCATATTCAGCAAACAGCTTTCTGATCTGCTCGGTCTGTGGAGTCAAATCACGATTAAGGTATTGATCGAAATAAGCACCATTGGCGTAATCAGATTTTTCGAAGCCTTGGAACGTTTCCTTCTTCTCTTGAGCAATCTTGCAACTCGACAGAATCGAGTAGTAGTTCACAGTCATGAAGAACAAGTCTGTGAAGTCAATAGAAGCAGGGCTACCATACATGATACGGTGATGACCAAAGAATCCATGGAGATTCATTGCACCCAGACCAATGGCATGGGACATCTTATTACCGTTATCAATCGAAGGAACACAAGCAATGTTCGATAGATCAGAAACCTTGGTCAATGCACGACATGCAACTTCAATAGTCTTTTTGAAGTTCGGTGAGTGGAATGCCTTGAAAACGTTCAATGAACCAAGGTTACAAGAAACGTCTTTACCGACAACCTTATAGCTACCGTCTTCGTTCATCTCTGAATCAGTCTGTACTTGCAGAATCTCCGAACAATTACCAGTTAATATACCATTAAAGACACCCATATGGCGTTTAGGTTCTGTAAAACAGTAGGTATCGGAATATCTACCATTATCTTGAACATCAACAACTACCACAAAATGTGCAGCCTTACGTTGAATATCTCGTTTCTTTACAACTAATCGTTTTAGATTTAGACCCAGGTTTAGTAAGTTCTGTGTATCATCGCTATTGATAAGAATGCGATAGTGTTTCTTACAATAATAGTCACTATAATTCCCAGAACCATCATTCAAAGGTAGCTTATAGAAGCCAGCTTCTTTAACTGTAGAAATCTTAGCATTTACACCAAGTGTCAGTAATAGAGATTGAATTTCTTTTATGAAAACTTCATTGGAAGAAGAACCAACCAATGATTCATTATCACCGTTTCGATAAACTGTTCCATCCCCATCTAACCATCCTGCAAGCCAATCCAAGCGTGATTTAATAGTATATTCTGCTGTAGGAACAGTATACTTAGGGTATTTAACAATTGTTTCTGCTTCGAGTCTATTATTACTACCTTGACGCCATTTCAGTTCTAAACCAAAACTTTGAACTAAAGGTAGTTTCTTATTATAGAGATAAATTCTAGCTTTATCATCTTTAAGCATAGTCCCGTCTGCTGAAATAAATCCATGTAGATAAGGGTATGTGAATTCCTCTTTACCTTCAATTATTGGTGGTGTCCATTTGATAAGTTTATCGCCGGGTTCAAGATCAATAGTCCTTACTTCTGTGATTGTTGCTTGTCTACCATAACCTTCTTGTTTATACCACTTATGATATTCTGTACAATCTAAATCTCGACCGTCTGAGGTTTTGACTGTTAGTAACTTCTGATTTTCACCAGTTTTACGAACAGTTACTTTTGACCATTCTTCACCATTCCATACATTGACTTCTTGATCAACCTTAGTAACGATTGGGACATCACCTTTATCTGTAAGGATATTTGTCTCTGGTGCCACGCAAAGATTAGACATGCGAACATAACCATCAATCGGATTAGCGGCATTAACCACGTCTTCATTCATGATGTAAGGATAACCAGATTCACCGTTAATTTTACCGATAGCTTCCATTAGCTTACGAGCATTGACCTTCTTCTTACGGATTCCTTTATTGGCTACGAGTTCATGATACTTCTTAGTAACATTGATCATACTTAATGGAATACCGTAGATACGTTTCACATCGTAAGGTGAGAACAAGTATAGAGCTTCGTTCTTCTCAGCTACCTCATACAAGATGTCTGGAACAACAACCCCAATACTCAGAGTTTTAATACGAACCTTCTCATCAGCATTTTCTCGCTTGGTGTCGAGAACAGCCATGATGTCGGGGTGACAAGCATGAACATAGACTGCACCAGCACCGTCACGTTGCTTAATCTGTTACTACATATGGGTGATATGTTTGACTTATCTTTTTGATAAGCGGAGTGGTCATTTCTGCCACTCTCCCTTACTTTCATAAGGTGTTCGGACTATATCTTCTGTGAAAATCAGAAAGATCTTTGATTTATCTTCTGATTACGAAATGATAAAATACTAGCACATGTTTTTGAGCATGTAGTTTTATTCCATACCTCGTTTATTACCTAACTTAATAAATAAGCTATCACAAACAATGCATGTTGCCTGAGCTTCTTCTGCTTTAGGTCTCGGCATTTTATCATTCCATTAAGTACACAGTTATGAGTAGCGTTAGTAATTACTTAGTAACACATAGTCTCTGAACCTTCTTCCTTGTATAAGGAAGCTCGGCTGCTGATTACCCAATCTTCTAACTTTTCAAACCATGGCTTTGCATTACTGCTCGCAGTGGTATAGAAGCTCTAAGGGAGTCCCAGCAATTTCCATAATTTATACTGAGCCAATTTAACCCAGTTGGTCCGCGTATGAGAAAGAATCCTCGTATAGCTTCATAACAGGTACTAAACCTGCGGCAGCGCCGTCGATACCCTTAATAGGGGCGCCAGCTTCACGAACGTCGGTCAAGCAAAGAGCAACCCCGCCGCCACGTTTAGACAATTGGAGTGCAGATCCAATGGAACGTGCAATCGATTCCATGTCATCTGGGACATTAATCAAGAAGCAATTATGAACAATCACTCCATTAACTTGATAAGTGTGGTCATCTTTCACATGTAAGTTATATACATAATCGTTATAATTTTCTTTACTTACGGCGTTAACAAGAACTTTATAAGTTTTGAAATCACCCTTAGATCCAGTTGTTACAATATAGTCAGTCTCAGACTTAATGTCTTTAGCTGCAATCCATTTCAAATCCTTATTTGCGCCATCGCCTTCAATGATAGATTTACGTTTATCATTAGGGTCAGATGACCAAATCAGGATAGGATGTTCTGGAGTGCAATAAAATTCAGGATGTCCTACAGCTTTGATAGCGTGGAGTTTTTCATTTGCTAAACGTTTATTTAGTTTCTCTACCGGTTGGTATTTTCCAGTATGGGTTAAGACTTTATCTCCAACTTCAATATCTTCGATATCTTTAGATCCAGTAGATGTAAGAATTTTAGTCCCGGCAGGGAAACAAGAAACTGGCTCACCACGTTGTTTACGACCTGCGCTCAAGAATGTAGGTGTAGCTGGCTGATAGCGTCCAGAAATGATTTCTTCTGAGTAGTCAAGAGCCTCTGAGATGTTGCCATCGCCCAAATAAAGGGCACACATTGCAACTCGATCTTCCAAACGTTCCAGATAACGTTGACCATCGTTGGTCTTTAGTGCATACTGCTTATAGAACTTGTAAGCACCCTGAAAAGACGCAAATCGGAATTTATGCGCATAAACAGATTTGAATAGCTTCTTGATATCTTCGTAGTGATATTTATCAAGAAGTTCTTTCTCGTAATACTGGTTATCAATGAGATAATCAAGCTTTTCCTGAAGATCATGGAAGAACACCATGTTCTTATTCACATGTTGCAGGAAATACTGGCGGACAGCAATCTTATCCTTATCAAACTGGATTTGGCCGTCTTCACTTAGCAGGTTAAGCATTGCATTGTAGGAGAAGTAGTCTTCTGCTACATTACTAACTGTTTGGTCCATTTTCGATCCTCAATTGTTTCTGAATGATTTCTTGTACATTTAAGACATCAGTTGGAGTACCCGATATCTCGAATTGATACAATAGTCTAGTCTTGAAGAAATGACTGACCACTTTAGCAGCTATACAGAACTTGCTACCGAAGTCAGTATTCCCTCCACCAATCACACCACGCATTAAGCTACTGTTTTTCTTATTAGCTAAGAATCTATTAACAACTTTTGGTATCGCTGTTTCGACAGTATCTCCATAGCTCGGTAAGATGAGGATAAATGGTTCATCTATCTCGATCTCACACGTACCATTCAAAGGAAGCCTAATATTTTCAATATTAAGTTTTTGAACAAATCGATGAGTGTTTTCGGACTTACTAGACCAATAAACTACTTTCACAGAGCACTCAGTAGGTCAGGACGGAACCCAGACCAATGTTTTTCACCAGAAACAACCACAGGAACCTGTCGATAACCCAGATCATTGACTGTTTGGGCGGCTTTTTTATCTTGGCTGATGTCAATTACTTCAAAAGCAATCCCTTTTTGTTCCAACTTTTTCTTCGTTTGGGTGCATTGAGGGCAATTTGGCTTTGAGTAAACTGTTACATTAGACATCTTCGTTTCCTTTGAATTGGTTAGTTAGTGAGAGAAAAAGGGGTTTTGGGTTTTCCCCTTCATGCAAAGGATTTAAAGATAAACTTTATTTATTGACAAAAAACAAAGAATAAAATAAACACCATAAGGAGAGACCTACGAGTCTCTCCAATTATGTTCTCTTTTACAGAATCAGGTAGTCTTTTTTGCTAGTTGAGCAAGGATTTTGGCACCCAACATGGAAGTTTTTTTATTTGATCAAAAAAGAAAAGCACCCGAAGGTGCTAATCATAGCCGTTAAGCTGTAGGTTCCTGATGAACTTCAGGGTTTTCAGTGGTGGCAGTAGGTTCTTCAACAACTACTTCTTCCACTCGATCTGAAGCCATAGCTTCAGCCAAGCGACGAGCAGTATCGACAAAACCCGAGAAGACGTAGAGATGAGCCATACCATCAATTACACCATGCATGTACTTGATGTCTTCTTCCTTATCCTTATTCAACTTAATAAACTTGGCAAGGATTTCAATTTCTTCATCTTTCAATGGACGCAATGCACCCATCTTCATGAAGATAAACTGAACACACTCAGCCATGCTAGCGGGCTTGAATGTGAGGTTTGAGCCAGCGGCCTCTACCGTAACGCCAAGTTTCTTGCGTGTTCCAAAATCGACTTCGAAGGTTTCGAATTCCTTTGTAAACAAGTTAGTGGCCAAAACAATTGCAGCCATGCGAAGAGAACAGGCATCCATATCGGTGACTTGATCTTCTTCAGCAAGTTCATTGATACGACGAACAAATCTTTCATTGATGAGTTCGACACGCTTTTGGTAGATACCGATATTTAGCAGCGACAACAAATCGTAGTTGAAGAGGTTGTTATTGCTCGCAATATGGGATGCGAGCATGTAGATGTTGGCTTCATCTTCCTTAGCATTGAAACGCTCTTCCCAGAGTTCTTCACTCTGTTCTGCCGTCTTATGATAAGGATCATAATCTTCAGAGGTATCCACAACTTCTGCTTCAACCTTTTCCTGCATCGCCTTAATAGCAGCTTCTTCCGCACCAGTGAAGGCCCTGAAACCTGGGGGAAAATATTGTTGTGCTACTTCCTGAAGCTCCAACGGGTTAACGATTGGTTTGTCAGTATCGGGGTTGATGGAAGTTTCATCAATGGCTGGTTTACCCAGTACTTCGATTTCAATACCACGGACCCACAGATTGATCTTCAGGAACTCTTCTCGCATTCGATTGAATGCTTCTCCATTTCCGCTATCGACTTGTTGATTCAGATAGTTCAAAATGGTGATTCGGGCAGAAGACAGATCGATGAGTCGTTCTTCAACCTCACCAATGATGCCGGAGATGTATTCGTCTTCGTCGACCATATTACCGGTACGAGGAGATGGAACCATCCCGATGGTTTTTGCAATTTTACGAGTTTCTTCGATGAACGTCTCGATTTGTTTTTCACGGAATTCCATGGTTGATCCTTTCAGACAGAGATGTCTTTGATTTATGGCTGAACTTCAGCACGGTTAGTATTAACGTTAAAACCACGTCGTTTGAACTCGTTTATGAGATAATCCAAAACCACATCAACATGTGAGACGTGATTATGGTACTCAGATCCAAGGACCAGCCTCTTTTCGTCCAAGGCTTGCTGAACCATGTCATTGAGTTGTGGCATGATTTTATCGCTCTTCAAGCTAACAGAATTCTTGAACCAACGATTGTATTTGTTGTAAGCAAACTGTCGTTCACTTACGCTGTCCATCGGATAAGCAATACCCAATGGCCGATCATCGAGATTAATTTTCTTAGCATTGTTGGTAGAGTTACCAACCACATCGATGTATATCACCTCAGTCATGATATCATCCTTCCTTTACAAAGTACCCTTAGAGAGTTGGAGTTGACGTGTCAAGGTCTCTGATCATCTTGACAAAAGAATCGTCCTGTACATCCTTTTTGGCAAGGACATCAAATACAGATACGACCGTTTGGTTTTGGAAGTACGACAACGTGTAAGTGAAGTATTCGCCGATATCCTCAACTTTGGCTTCGACGATTTCTTTATCATGTTGAACGTAAACCAAGTCACCAATGGATACTTCTGGCGCCTTATCTTTCATAAGCTTGGCGCGCAGAAGTTCCATATAAACCCGAATCACAAGTTTCGGGTCCAAACCAAAGACCGCACTGCGGACATCGGCTCGTCCTGTTCGAACGAAAGGACTTACGTCCTGCCATAGGTCAACGAGACCCCATGTTCGTTCTTGTTTCTCGACGTAGTGGTGTTTGAAGGTTTCCCAAAGACCAGTGTATTCTTTAGTCAACTTACCGACACGTTTACCATCGAGATGTTTATTCAGTTCGTCTTTGATAGAATCCAGTTGGGATTCTTCAGCGATCACAAACATTGGAACTTCCTTGGTCACGGAAGAGCCTTTGAATGTGAGATCCAGACGATGGATCTTCGGAAGGTTCTCAAGCATGTTAGCCCAGGAACGGCTAACTGATCCGAATTCGAATTCGGCAGAACCCATGTAGTCACCATCCAAGAAGCGTCCAATAGTTGGATTATTGTTTGCTTCTTTTTGGTTTACTTTGTCTTTTTCATGGTAACGTTGAATGTAATACATTTGGATTTCCTTTTAAGATGTACTTGTTTTTACAGGCCAAAGAACTCGTTTAATAGTTCTGATAAAGCCCGTGCTTGATTAATGGGTGTGTTAGCAAAACAGTCTGTTAATACATAGCCAGCACCGCCAGCTCTTTCAGCAAGCTCAAACACTAGATCGATATTCTCAGCCATCCAGTGTGTCCATAAGGCTTTATAGTCCTCGTAGAGGGCTTCTGGTGTCTTCTTTAGTTTAGGTTCTTTACCTTTTCCTTTCCTCCAGTCTAAACCTATTGGATCATTCCCTTTACCGTGATTGGTACACTGATAAAGCACTTCTATGGTTAAGTTATCGAAACGCTTTATCTTTGCAGAGAAGGCAGAGAATCGTTTATCGCCGTTAGATGATATCTCGTAGCCACCTCTTCTAGCCCATGAGTAGGGTTGGTCCATAGTTACCGTGTTTCTTTATAGAGTATTTGCGCTATCAGTTCAGCAAGCGCCATGGTTTAATCTTCTCCTTATATTCTTCTATTCTACCAAGCCAAAAATCTTTATCTGCACGGAATTCCACAATGGTCTGGCTACGAGGTGCTGTCCCCCAAACCTCTTCTGGCATCAAACGCGGATGTTTCAGTATCCGTGTTAGTTTGTAGAAGATCTGGGATATTCTTGATCCAGACAGGTTAAAATCCTTTGCAATTTTTGTAAAGGATTCTCCGTTTAGAACACGTTTGAAGATAATGATTCGATCTTGTTCGGTCATTTTACACTTCCCTGTTGTTTGGCTACTTCTTCGAGATATTGTTTCACGATAGTTTCACCGCTGTCTGGTACGCTCTTGAGGAATTTTTCAATATCCTCAATTGTGGCTGTACCATCTTTAATCGAACGAAGCCACCACAAGGCATTCATTCGATGACGATCATATTGAAGAGCTAGATTACGCCAATTGGTGAGAAGATCTTGCTTCTCAGCAACTTGCTTTTCTAGACTTGTTGCTAGGGCATAGAGCTTATTAAACTCTACAGCACTTACAAAGATACCCTCACCGATAACTGAATACAGTGGGGTCTTTCCATCAGCAGCAGTACTGGTAGCCATGATTGTTAAGATCAGAGGGAATTACTAGACACCGCATCGAGGCGACGGATTGCTACCGGACCAATAGATTGATCAGGTAACACACCGAGAATCACCAGGTCCCCGATAATCAAAGGTGAAAAGTTCTTGGTAAGGCGGCGTAGAAAATCGGTAGGGATACCAATATCGGGACCGCTACGACCTCGAACAATTGTCATATCAGTCCCACCTTCTTTAAAGAACTGAGTCACGACACCATAAGACCCGATGAAAGGGCGCTCAAATGGGTAGAAGGCGCTTTCAGGCGCAACTGCTTGCACATCTACTTCTTCAACAACTACTTGTTCAGTGGTGTCTGTTTGTTTTTCTTTAGGTGGTTTCTTTCCGAAACCGCCTTCAATAATGTTTGACATTAAATACCTTAAAAAGTTAGGTTATAGAATAGGCACAGATACTAGTACCATCAACATGATATATTGTTGAAATGTTTTTGTATACATCATAAAGAGAGTCCTATAATAGGACTCTCTAGTATGATATTAATTATCCAAATATACGTTTGTTTCTTTCGTCAATACTGCTATTAGTGAATGACTCTGGTTGGACTTCAATAACGTACTTACTGAAATCATCGCTTTCTAAATGAATTTTCTTTCGCTTGATATAAATACCATTCTTGAACTTAGTATTAATATTATCCCAGTCGTATTTGTGTACTTCTTTGATAATACGGATACGGTCAACAAAAGTTTTATTATCAATGTCTTTATTAATGCCTAGACTATTACTAATAGCAATGATGCATTTCTTGGTATTCTCTCTTTCCGCCCAGAGTAGAGCATTACCTGTTTCAGTTCTGTTAGGTACTCTGAAAATAGTAACATCAAAAGCCGGGTAGACTCCACGATCATAGAGTTCGTCGATGTCTCTAGACTCTGCTAGTTTCATAGAGAAATGGGTGCTAGCAGAACTAGTAACAGCGCTTACTAGTTTTTGTTTCTTGCCACCATATTCAAGGGGAGTTTTCTCAGTCCCATGAAAAACCATAACGATCTCTGAAACGCCCACATGTGCATACTTAGCTTTAAAGGTGTTAAGCAGATAAGTAGCAGTTTGTTGCATTAGATCAAAGCACCCAAAATCGAATGGGGCTTCAAACACTTTGGAGAAACGTCGAATATTCTTGAAAGAGATCCTTACAAGAAGAACACTATTGGTAGGATTGAATGCCTGATTTTTCTCCTGATCTTGGTAGTAAGACATTCGTTCATATAGACACATTCTACTTTTTTCTTTAGTAGTCAGTGGCTGGCCTAGTATAGGCTTTTCTCTCATCGCTGTCACCTTTATGTTACTGCATAATAACCGTATTATACACATAATGTTTTTTATTTATTTTATTTATCACTAACCCGGCATAAAAGACAGGGATGTACCCCTGCCCTTTATTTCATGTATCATGCGGCACTCTTGTTACGAGCGCGGTGCATTTCAGCACGACTAGCTTTGGTTTCAATCGACCGTTCGTGAAGACGTTTCTTCTTCATACGTAATACTCGATGCAAGAAGTAATTCAGATGCTGTTCTTCATTACCTTTGGTTGTCATCATGTACGCAGCATTGTGTTTCTCACAGTAATTAAACTGCCCTAGGGATTCAATCTTAAACCCCACACTATGGCCTGGAAAAACAATACGTCCATTGTCACTCAGATAAGAAGGAGGCGAATGAGTGGCAAATTTGTCTTCACTTAAGTCATAGGAAAACGTAATGACTCGTTCTTCCTTGGGAACTTTGGATGTCAATACATGCCATTCCCGTTCACCCTCGATGACGCTCTTAAGCTTTATTGCCATTTTCGTTACCTTTGCTAGCAATATACCGAACGCGTGGAATACCACGCAGTGATTCAATAGGAATGACACGAAGTTCATACCAACTATCAAATGCCATTTTCAGAACACAATCCAATTCTGATTGCATCTCTTTAATAGTAACATCAAAGTTGTTAGGCTCAATGGTAGTACCATTGTTCTTCTTAGCCATTTCAAACAACTCACCTAATGTGGTTTCTTTGGTAAGGGACATGTCTATTACTTTCTTTTGCTGAGTAGACGAAACTCTTTTTGTGTCCAAGTTATCAAAAAAGCAGCAAAAAGAACCACCCGCCGAAGTGGGTGGCCTTTTATACGATTGATGATTCCATGCTGTCTTGTATAAAGTAATATCAGAAGAAAGTTCTATTACTTTCTATAATAATAATAGAAAAAATCTTTACTGAATACTTTAAACGTTTTCACCTAAGTGATCGCAGTCTAGGAACCACCCTAAACCATGCTCTTTAGAGTCCAGTTTAGGTTCCCCCGTTGCTTGAAGCTGGTGGGTTAATCCGTTAATTGTATATAAATAATAGTATTACTTCTATAACCTAATGTTAAAGAAATGAATACTAGATAGTGTATAAGCGTCGCGTTAGGGGAGTTAACCCCTAACGATCCCGGCCTTCACGGGATTGGACCTAGCACACTATCACTTACGAGCTGCACTCTTAACAACTGGGCGAGCAGTGGTCTTCTTTGCAGCAGCCACGGCTTGACCTTGTTCCTTGAACGCAGCCAGAACCTTTTCAGAATTAGCTTGCAGCCATTCAGCAGGAATCGAACGACGTTGATCGAACGAGATAGGAGCACCCAGCAGCATCATCAAAGGGATGTAGTCGCGGGTTTCAGCACCGTAAGCACGAGCCAGTGCAATGTTCTTTGCGCTCTCACGAGCAGCAGCGATCACACGGTTCGCATTACGAATGGCTTCAAACTGAGCACGCAGTTCAGCATCGGCAATACTATTAATTGCCATGATTTCCCTGACAGCAGCGCGAGTTGCTTCCTTACGGTTAGCAGCCAGTTCTTCTTCCATGATAGCTTGGATCTCGGCATCATGAATCACGGGCAGACCGAATTTAGCCAGTGCTTCCTTCTCAGCAGAGGAGGCTGCCAGATCGGTCAGAGCAGAAATGTTAACAGCGATGAGCTTATTCATTTGATTTCCTTTTAGAGGTTTGAATTGGTGGTTTATAACCACATGGTGGTTGTTCTAACATATTAGTAACCTTGTAAGTTAAACTTTCATTTTTTAGTTACTATAACCATGGTTCCTAATAAAATCACCCATTGTGATTTTATTAGAAATACCTTCTTGATAACCACATCTTACACTGTTGTACTGGATAATCTTGTCGGGGACTATTGTCCCGCCATTACCATCCGATCTAACTACACAGAGATTAAAGCCATCACAATACTCACCAATAATCTTGCCTTTGGTGTCTTTCAATGATTTAGCAAGGTTAGCTACTTTTCTAACTAGAAGATCAAAACTACCATTGTTCTCAATGATGACATCGAATTCATCTTTCGGGATATTGAAAGATGTAATTGGTTCCAAAGGAACACCTCGTCCACTAGCATCAACCCAAATCTTTAGATCATAGAGATGTTTAGATGCATTGAATTCTTCGAGATCACGCATCCCTACATAGATTTGGTGTCCCTGTAGAATCTCTCTAGACAACCTTGCCTTGTCGGGAGTATTGTAGCTCCTGATAAGCTCATAGAGATAAGGTCTATGGAGACTTCTCTTCTCGTAACATTCGGCAAAGCTACTATATCCAGTATGTGCCATAATGACATCTTCTAGGACTTTCATAGCATATACTGACGACGAACTAGCTTTATAATTGTTGAAATCACAAAGCAGATCAGCTACGGAATCTTTACCATGGCGGCCATGCCCACATATAAGTAATTTCATGAGAAAACCTTCATTGCTAAAAATACAAGACAAATACCAATAGTGCCGCCAACAAACTTTGAAAAATGATGGCATAAAGAAATGAATGAACCACTGTTACTTATCACCCGGCCTTGGGAGGGAGGAACTGGCCAAGTAACTTTTCACAGTGGTTCAAACGGGTGGATCACTGACGTATAGTGTCAGATGAATGGACAAACTAAGCTGTGGGCTTTTCTGCAACCATCAGTGATCCGTAACTGACTGTTTATATGGTGGGCCGCCCCGAACTCGAATCGGGAAGCGCCTTTCGACGCGTGAGATTTTCTTACCACTATAGTTTTCACTACCAAACAACTTACCATACGTTAAAGGATCTTAGTTTGTTTGTGGTCTGGACTATGTCTTGATCTTAGGACGTTATACGTGGCTGGTAGTCGATATCAACTAAACAACAACACATAACACCAAGGAAGTACTTCCTTGATTTCCCTTAGACCGGAACCGTCTAGTCTCTACACCTTCACGAGTCTGACTATGTCAATACATCTACCCATACCTTTCGCCCGCAAGCGGAGTGCTTTTAAACTCATATATGGCAAGACCTTGTTAGTTATATAGTCAGCAATCAAGGCTATTCTGCTTTACTCGTGCTTGGCTCGGCGTTGGCTTTGATTTGGCACCCTGTACACGCTTTCGCTTTCCGTTGGCCTAGTGTCTCTTTAGCGTTCGCCGAATTTGATTCCATTCACCAATCAACAGTAACCGACACTATGGACTCACTCCATAGTTTAATGCGCGTGTTACTAGCGTCGATACAGATAACTTATGTCTGTTGATCTTTTACCGTCTTTCGATTGAAGCTGTTACGCCTACTAAAGTAGACTACCAGTCATTTTTCGGTGGTGCTCAAATTCTTCAACTTAAATTGTTGAATCTAAAAGTCTCATGTGTTTACCTATTTCACCAGCGGCCCATTTGTTTCTACATCTTATTACTTAGTAGGAGTAAGATTTTGAAGATTTACGGAATGTAATTTCTTCATGATTCATCTTCTTCCTTGTCTTTAAGGACTGATAAACGTTCGCAGAAATCAATGGTTGTTGCTTCTGCTATTTCTTCGACGGATTGACTCTCAATCTCTTCGACTGTTTCGAGTCTACCACAGCGCCTCTCATCTTCCCAGGCAGCAAACAGTTTATACAACTGCGCTTTAGTAGCTGTGATAATTTCATTGGAATTGGAAACGTGAGTATTAGTAACCATGTCAGATACTGCATACAGTGTAGAGTGCCGGATACTGTCTATTTACTTCTTCGAGTACTGGTAGGACTTCGCTATCCCAATCCAAACCACCAAGCCCACAACCTATCTTAGGTAAGGCTATGTCACGCGGTAAGTTACCAGAGACATTTATGGCATGGCAAAGATTCATCAACGAATTAAAGATGCTATTCTGATCAGCATACTTCTTTCCGTCTCTACCGTAAAACTGTTGAGTAAAAAGATTACCTACATGAAGGGTTTCACCGACTCTAACAACTTGTGCCATCCCAAGTAAGGGATCGTTTCTGTTACTATCTAGGAATCTACTCCACGTCTGACCATCTACCGTTCCACCGTGGTATTTGTTATTGTAGAGTTTCATGTACTCTTCATAAACAACAGGGAATGCTTCTCTGATAGCTTTTGCTACACCAGAGTTCATCTTACCTTGACAGTTGACTCCATGAACGATGATTGCATGTTCTTTGAAATCAAGTACTGATTGGTTACGATATACAATCATTTAAAATCCTTGTGGTGGGACCGCCGAGATTCGAACTCGGGACTGCTGAAAAAAAAATGGTAGGGGCGACCGGATTTGAACCGATATCTGCACGATTATGAGCCGTGAGTCTTAACCAAATTAGACGAAACCCCCACTATTTACTTACCAGTATTTCATTACTGTATTTCTGGCAATCCCTAGTTGCTCACTTATTTTGTAAGAACTAAATCCTTGTTGCTTTAATCTTTTAATGTTTTTTATCTTTTCATCTGTTATAGGAGTACCTATAGTAGATGATGTTGGATTTAATAATTTATTAAAAATACTAGAGCAACTAGATGAACAATAAATTAATCCTAAACTAGCATTCTTTCTGATTTGGATAAACCTACCGTTCATTTCACGTTCTGTTAAACTGAAATTACAGCCACAATTAGGACAAACTAGTTCAAATTTCTGTTGTACATTATTGATGTAATGTAAAAGTTGTTTTTCTCGGTTCTGTTCAGGTGTTAAGATCTGAAGATTGTTAGGATCATCATTGGTTTTATTATTGTCAATGTGGTCCACTTCTTCTTGATCGGTTAAGAAACGCCCAAGCTTAACCGACATTAAATAACGAGCAAAAGAAACTGTACTTCTATCTATCTGTGAATTAAATAAAACTACATTTCTCCTACCCTCTGGATTAATAACAATGTACCCATTGTTCCATAAGGTATTATAAGGATATTCTAAATCTATTTTCATGACAACTCCATTAATTGTTCAAATTAATGATATATTGCTGAAATGATTTAGATCACTGTTATAGACCGCTTAACTAAAGTCCCTTAATGTTATTATTGTTCAGTGAACAAATAACCCCACTGATTAACAGACGCAGTAGCACTTAATTTGAATCCATGTAGAGCAACTTCTGTTGGAACCATATCACCAGTTAGAAACACTTCTATAAACACTTTGGCGTGTTTATAATCACATAGCAGACGAGCTAAAAGATTGATACGTTCTTTATCCGCCTCACTAACTGAATGGATATTGAATACACCAAGACTTTTCATGAAGAGTGTTATCTTCGAGTGATAAGTTTTATTGTAGTCCTTACCAATACTAATAATACTCTTTCCGTCTTCGGAAATACCTTCACTTACGGAGGTATCTTTAAAAATGTTGATATAAACAATTGGTTGTTTATTAGCATCATTACGAAGTGAAAAATCACGTAACTCGTAATTATTAGATTCATCAAAGAGTTTCATTTCGAAGTGCTTTCTTTTTGATTAAGAAAAAGATCCTCTTAGGAGCGGTTACTGGGCTTAGAACCTCTGTGCCCTTTTCAGGACGCCGATTTAGCAAACCGGTGCTTTTACCAATTCAGCCAATCCTCCGCAATCTCTAGGCCCTTCAGGTTGGATTCGAACCAACGACATAGCACCTTTCACTGATGTTCAGCTACTCCGCGCACCTCTACCAACTGAGTTACTGAAGGGGTGTTCACTCAACAATGACTCGCCCATGAGTCAGTGTCGTAATCTTATCTAATTTCTTTTCTTGCCAAGTTTCCATCCAAGGTCCACGGAAACTAATAGCCCAAGTTACTTCCTGTGCTACGATCTTGTGGAAACAATCTCTTGGTGTATATTTAGGCTTAAGGCTAGGACGCCAAGGTAGGGGAGTTCTATCATCAACAAAGTACTCCATGACTCTGCCTTTGATCCACCAAGTCCATGCATTGAAAGCATGGCTATGAAAAGCCTCACGACTACCTTTAGAGAACCTCAATAAAACAATTGAGAAACCTAATTTCCATTCAATCAACCAATATCCAGTTACTCCTGAATTTGGTCCACCAACGTGACTCTTTTTAAAGAGTTCGATTTTCATAGCTTACTCCTTAAAAATAACAATGGTGGGCGTGGAGAGAATCGAACTCCCATTAGAAGTGTAGAAGACTACTGTATTGTCCATTATACGACACGCCCATTGGCGGAAGGTGATAGCATCGAACTATTACCGATTCATCACCAGTACCACGGTTTTCAAGACCGATTAGGGAGCCAACCCTGGCATCTTCCTATTTGATTAGACGGTTTATTCCAGTACATCACCGAAAGTTTCTTAACTATCTGGAACTTAGGCAGGTCAATATTAATTACAATCGTCAGACCTTTATGGCGTTCTACCAAGATAGAATTATTTTGCTGCTTTGTACCCAACATCGCAACAAACCCGCCTGCAATTGAGATTGTAATGTACAGCCATTTGTATAAACTTTTGTACATAATAATAATCTTAACAATAAAAAATACATATTAAACAAAAAAGAAAAGCACCCGAAGGTGCTTATCCTTATCGGAAGAAGTATCTAATGATCTTTTCCCAACATGAACTTACCTATTACTCTTAAGAGTAAAGATTCTGTAGACTTTCTGAACTTTGGCAAGATACTCTTTTTTTGCTGTAATCAATCGGAGTTTTCAACGTGATCTTCATGCCTGACAATAATGTCTGAATCGAGAATATGGTCAACGACTCCATGTTGACTTAGCATTTCTCTTATCTCTTGAAAATTCATCCGTGTTGTATGGTGATTCGGGTCGTAGACTTTGTCATAGACTTTGATGAACTCTTCGTAGGTGTCTGTTCCGAAAAGAATCGTTGCAGCATTTTCACAACTCATTCCATCTGCATCATGAATGGATTTAACTCCAAGACCTGTGCAAATTTGCTGTACGAAGAACTTGAACTTGGTCTTCTTACCGATGGTCAAAGAGAAGAGATCACCATCAGGACTGACCAAGTAAACGAAGTTGGAAAAAGCAGACAATCTCTTTTGTTTTGCTTCTGTTGGATTCTTCAAGTAATCCAACACCTGGAATTCAGACCTATTAGTCGGAATGAAAAGACCATACTTCGTTATGAAGTAACGAGGATCAAAGATCTCGGTGGTCGGTTTATCGTTAGGTGTTACCTTGAAACGATTATTGAAGATGATGTTATCGCCGTGGATAATCATTGGACGGCTAGTGGTGGCCATTGTCTTTTACCTTCTAAATGGTTAGATGAACTTCTTCTTTTTCAAGTCGTAAGCCGTGAACTCTTTACTGATAGTTCCCTTATACTGGGAAACACCCTTGAACACTTGTGCAGGTGTCATACCAGCATTGAGCATTGCAAAGACATAGGAAGGTGTAAACAGCCTCGCCTGATCTTTATCGCCGTTATGGTTAACTACACGTTTGTCACCACGTCCAGCAGCAGTAACCAAAGAGAAATATTTCTTAGCACTGGTGCGGAAGATTGCCAACATATCAACATCAATATTCATGATGATTTGATCGAATGTTAGCGTAGAGCTATCGAGGTCTTTCTTGGCTTTTATGTCTGACTTCCAGACTTCATGACCACGTTCGAGACGTTCGAGGATATCAGGAATGTTCTCAGGAACATTACCCATGATCGCAATTATTACTTTACCTGATTCGGAGATAAAGATTTTGTTATCTGTCAAAGAAGGGGCGAAGTTCTTGTAGTCGTGAATCTGAAAACAATCAGCATACAGGACATCATTATACAGGAAACACATCGACATTCTTCTATCCTTTCAAAAAATGGAACGTCATAAAAAGAAAGAGCGCCCGAAGACACTCTTTCTTTGGAGATCAATTATGCGCAGCTAGCTTCGAACTGAGCACGTTGGGCAGCCGTCAGAACAGGGTTGCCCTTACCAGTCTTCTTGGGTTTTTCTTCAGCAACCAGAGTCCAGTTGGTGGAGCCTTCTTCTTGCGTCAGGAAAACAGTTTGACCGACTTCAGGTTTTTTGATGGCGGAGACATCCACCTTGTATTCACCTTCACGACCCTTAAGGGTGATGCCGTCTTTCTCGATCAGATCAACGATTGCGAAGTTCTTTTCTTTGCGAACAAAAGGTACGAAGGACATGAGTTTCCTTTAAAGAAGGTTGCTAATTGGTTTGGTTGTCAAAGTATTACATGGTAATACATAAACATGATATATGGTTGTAATTATTTCAAATCGACATCATAAGAAGGAGTACCCGAAGGTACTCCCTTTATGACCCCTTGGTGATAGCGTCAGGCTTACGATCTAAACAACATTTGAAAGGATAGAAAGAAAAATGTAAGATCAAACACGAAGGCGCTATCGCAACGAGAAACTGATTAAATATAAATACCTAGTCATCCAGTGTATTCTTTCTGTAACACACCTTCTAACCACATACTATATTTAGCTAAGTTTATTTTTAATGAACTCAGCTACAGCATTGACTGTCAGAGGCTTATCTTGGAAAGACTCCTCCCAGTCTTCATCAGGAATCTCAAGACTAAATTCGTCTTCGAGAGCCATGGTGATTTCTACATCGTCCAATGAATCGAGTTCATCAGCGACGTTCTTATCATATTGATTATCCTCGATATCATGAGTGATATGATTATTGAGGATTTCAACTACACGTTTTTGGATTTCATTCAGTTCCATTTTTATCTCACCTGATATCCAAGAGTCTATGAACCAAGTCGGTGTCTTCCATATTACCACTAAAGACAATCTTAGCAGCATCTCTGTAGATATCTTGAACTTCTTTCATAGTGAGAGTAGAAATATACCTTTTAAAGAATTTAATCTTAGCGTTATATTCCTTGCTACCTTTCTTGAGATTCTTGACTTGGTTGAAGACGACTGGTAAATAAATCTGAAAATCAGGAGCTGGAGTATCGGCGTGTGTGTCTACTTGAGCTACTTCAGTCTTTTCTTGAGAAAGAGCTTGCTCATTAGGAGCTGCTACTGGTACTGTTTTTGTATCGGTCAATGCTATCTCGATCAAACTAAGCGCAGTAACGATACCCGAACTTACAGCTTCACTAATCTCAGAGAAAGAACTCGTAGGATCATTCACCAGATTAATGAATTCAGCAGATCGTTTACTAACCAATGCTGCTGCTTGTGCACGATCTTCACGTTTGAGACGTTTAATAATCTCAGTGAGCGCATTTTTAGAGTCTTCAACACTCAAGATATTGGTTGAGTTTACCAGTTCATCAACAACATTAACAAACTCATCCAGTACAGGCACTACGAAAGCTGTAAAGGCTTCTGGAGTACGGGTGTGAATGGCCAACAAGTGCTGACACACATGTACGAAACGTGCTGCACCCATATTACCTTTTAGGTCAATCTTACTGATAAGGTCTACCAACATACTAATGGTTTCAGTCTTCTGACTCATACCTCTGTATTGCAAAGACTGTTCTAGAGTTTGATCTCCAGTTAGTTCATTACAGACTTGGTTAATAAAATCAGCAGCCATATGAAACTCACCACTACTGATATCAGTATCAATACCAGAGGTCAGGATACCACGGTGGAATTGGTATTGTTCATGGTCCTTAGACTGGATTAGTTGGCGTATAGCTTCTAGGAATGTAATCTTAGACATTTTAGTCAATCAGTTGATTTGTATTGATAGCGTGCAAAGTGCTATCAAGGAATTGAACAAAGTACTGGATATACATAGCGTTACCCAGCCAGACAGCTTCATGGGGGAAGTTAGGCTCTTGAGTTTGAATCAAATTAGACTTAGCCACCTTACCATTGACCATCAACAGAGACAGAGGCGTGCCACCACGACGATAGTGCATCATCAACTCACCTGCTTCTGAGGTATCGATATACAAGAACTTGATACGTCCATTGTAGACCTTTACCATGGTCTCCAGCGTACCCAGCATTTTACCACAGCTACTGCAACCACCGGCAGTAAATGTAAGCATAACTGGAATAGGGCTGTTGGCTACTTCATTGACAAACTCAGTAGCATTGATCCGTTTGACACCTTGTGCCGCAAATGTTTGGTTCATTTCATATCCTTCGTTAGCCGTCCCATGCTGCACCGCGCAGGCCAGTCATGAATCATCGGCTCGCAATCCTGCGCCACTCCGCGCATCGTCAAAAACTCCTTCACAGCTTCGGCTGCTGGTGCTGCGTCGTCTGCGCTGGAAAGCACCAGTTTTTCTTGGCGCGTAGTCAGCCACCCCATGAAGTCGAAAATTGCGCCTGCAACAACGTGGTCTAGTTTTTCTTGGCTCATGTTCGTTTCCTTTGTCGTTTCGCCGTGCATTCATCGGGAGCACGGCTAACCCGTCATTCAACACGGACAGCGCATGAAGCCGCGCTGCCGGTTAATTTTGCGTTAGAAGTCACCCCCGGCACGGTATGCCTTCCGCAATTTCCAGCTGCTCCAGCTTGTCCTGTGCCTGCTTTATTTCCATCGGCAGGGCTAGGCGCTTCGTTACCCATTTGCCGTCCGGGTGTTTTGAAAACATCCATCCATTGAACTTGCTGTCTTTATCGAGGCATACCGCAAGGGAACCTGTAGTGTTCTCGATCATCTTGGTTTCAATTTGCTTGTCCATTCCTGCTCCCTGTGTGGTGTTGCTCTAACCCGTCCATCAACACGGACGGCTTTCATCCGCCGGTTATTTCTGCGTTAGGCTGTTGTACCTAAATTATTCTTTATCCTTGTTAAAAAATAAAACTTGATTGGTGTATAGAGGACGCCTCTCATCAGAATAATAACTCTCATGTATTTGTTTCTTCTCCTGGGCTATTCTAAAAGCTTGCCAAGGATCTAAGAACCAATCATCTAAAGTACTAAAACCTACAATATACTCTTGTATTCGAGCATATAAAGGATTAGCACCCAGATACATATAAAGAGCAGTTATACTGTCGTGGTGTGTGATGAACCTAGTGCTGCTAATAGCTCTGCCCCGGTAGAGCAAAGCTATAGCATGGATTTTATCTACTTTATCAGCAGTTACCTCACTAGCAATTTTCAACGATGGACCTTTGACGCCTTCTAGTATTTCTCCATCGGCCAAATTATACAACTGTATATAACTTTTGGAGTCCACTTGTCTATAGTTCCATGTAAGATAATCTTCAAGTAACGGCATTACGCTGTCTTATTACCTGCTGCATTCTTCATCTTGAATGGCTTGAGGTCTTTGATCACATACGGCGGTGCGAGTTTAAAACCTTCGGCTATTCCACTCTTGTAGAATTCTTGAGCTTTCTTATTAAACAACTCTACACGCTGCTCAACGCCTAAGTTCTCATAAGCAAGAGGAACACTGTGTTTTTGTCTGGTGCCTACAGCACCTTCTTCATAAGCATCGTAGAAATAAGGACGAATACAAATACGAACCTTATCAAAGATTAAGAAAGCTCCAAGGTTCTTATCACCCTGCCATAATACAGCAGCATGTCCTTTTTCAATCTTTACTAAAATGTTATCCGTCTCTTCCTCTACATAGCCACCTAGTTTCTTTACATGGCCTATGAGAGTATCCACGTCCATTATCTTATCGGCATCTGTGTAACTTGCCATTTCTAATCCTCTAAAAGATTGCATCCTTGATGAACATGAAATGATCCATCAATTCGTCTTTGTTCTCACATATTTGTTTAGTCAAGCAAACAGAAGTTTCATTCTTTTGTTTCATCAACTTAACATGATACGTATCTTGATCGCCTACCATGACCTTACTTACCAACAAGGATAGTACATCATTACTTTGATAGATGGAATGCTTTTGATTAATAGCTTGCTGAAAGAAACTATTAACCTTATCCAAACTTCCTACTGTCGTTGATTGCTTCATGGTAGTATCCTCTCCTTTTAGGGCTCTAGTCTAAAAAACGCCACTGTAGTTCTGAAGTTTAAAGATTTAAACTCTATCTCTCTTAGATAGCGATCACACTTATGGTTGAATGCCCCTTGACTCTCCATCAAGTAAACATAGCTTCCACTTCTTAATTCTACTTCCTTGAAGTAGTCCACCAGCTCAGAAGAGGCACTTTGGTACTGTGGCCTAAAAAGAATATACTCACCACAAAACTGATCAAACTCATAATCAGGTACTTTGTAGAGGTTTGCTGTGGTACTAGCCATCCAAGGAAGCATCACATTATCCAGGTGTTCTATGGTAAGTAGTGCAGCTTTAGTTACATTGGTGAGGTGATCTTCTACTTGTTTCTTTTGTTCTTCTACTTTGATAGTTAGACGATCTTTATACTTAAAGCTGAAGATATCTCCAAGGCTAGCTAATGGACGAGGATCTTTCTTCAGAGCTGTTACATGCTCCAAACCACCTTGATACTCTAGCTTTACTCCATGGAGTCCCATGACTAATCTATCATACCTATCGATATTCTCGCAAATCTTTACTAGATCAAGCATTATAATATCTTTCATTTTCTTTATTAGTAGTTCTATCACGTATATAAAAAGACCATCAATTTCAGAATATGGGTAAACTTTTTTTTCAGTCGACCGAGATACTACCTGTAAATTATCAGAGCGTTACATCAGAAATAGATTTTCTACTGATAACTCACACTGATGATATATAAGTGAAATTTAAAAAAAACTACTTTTTAAACCCATCGAGATAAGCTTCTATGGGTTCTAATCCAAGTTTCTTTCTACGTCTATTCAAACCTTTAGGATCTTTAGTAGGTAAGATAAATACCTCACCATTCTCTATTCTAACCTGTGTACCATATAGCTGTAAACTACCTTTACATATTAGATTAGAATCGATTAATGTAGCATAATGCTGTTCTGAACCTCGATAATCAACTAGTTCAATCTCTTTAACAAAAAGATTCTGTTGTCTTAAATTATGCCTACAATGAGTAGCAGATCGGAAGAGCG